>JGI26081J50195_1000003_pt1 | contig 110940 bp, 84 predicted proteins | sample SaaInl74LU_5_DNA_FD_50195 | JGI IMG/M metagenome (IMG submission 50195) | reverse complement strand
CCTCTTGGGCTCGAACCAAGGACCCTCTGATTAACAGTCAGATGCTCTAACCAACTGAGCTAAGGAGGAATTTATATTGCCTGTCGGTCTTTCGATCTAAAGGCGGGTGCAAATATAGATTTTTTTTTATCTGAGACAAAAAACTCTATTTATTTTTTTAGCCAAAAATCCAACGATAAATATCGTTGCCATTGGCAAACAGTACAAGAGAAATCAATAAGATAAAACCGAAGAGTTGGGCATACTCCATAAACTTGTCATTGGGCTTTCTGCCGGTCACCATCTCCCATAGTAAAAACATCACATGGCCACCATCAAGCGCAGGAATAGGAAGCACGTTCATAAAGGCCAAAATAATAGAGATCAGGGCAGTAGTTTGCCAAAAGCTCAACCAATCCCATTGGCCCGGAAACATATTGCCTATGGCGCCAAAACCACCGACCTGAGTGGCCCCCTTGGCGGTAAAGACGTATTTGAATTGCTTGACATAGTCCGTCAAAATACCAATTCCATAAGCCACTCCTCCGGTCAAACTCTCACCCAACGAAAAGCTAATGTGCGTGCCGCGCTCCGACCAAGGCGAGCCAAAATTATTGACTCCTAGTTGTCCACTTTGTGATGTGGCGACCTGTAACGTGTCCCTCCTGCCGCCACGGTCAAAAACCAATTCGTTCTCTGCGCCTGGAGTCTTGTCTACCTGGGCAATAAATTCATGCCAGTGGGCGACCTCCGTGCCATTGACAGCGACGATTTTATCGCCTTGAAGCAAGCCCGCATCAGCTGCTGGAAACCCTGTAAGGACGGTGTCTATTGTGGTAGTGCGCATGTATTCAAAAGGCCTCAGCACATCTTGTTCGAACATGATGGGTCCGATTTGCTCCGGGAGCGTTACCGTTTCGATGGTGCCGTCCTGATGCCGGACCACTACGGTTTTGATGTCTCTCAAAAAGAGTTGTTTGTTGAGTTCATTTTGGTACGCAAAATCTTGGCCGTTGACTTTCAATACAATGTCGCCATCGGCAAATCCGTAAGCCTTAAAGGATTCATGTACCGCAAAACCTTCAGGCATGTCTTTTTCTGTAAGCACATCACGTCCATAGAAAAACAAAATACAAATGTAAATGACAAAACCAACGATGATGTTGACCGTGACCCCCCCAAGCATGATGATCAAGCGCTGCCAAGTAGGCTTACTCCTGAATTCCCAAGGTTGTGGTGGGCCAGCCATTTGTTCTTTGTCCATGCTCTCGTCGATCATCCCCGCAATTTTGACATAGCCACCAAGGGGCAACCAGCCAATACCATAGACGGTCTCACCAATTTTTTTCTTGAACAAAGAAAAGTTGACGTCAAAGAACAGATAGAATTTTTCAACCCGCGTCTTGAATAATTTAGCAGGAATAAAGTGCCCTAATTCGTGCAAAACGATCAGGAAAGACAAGCTCATTAGGAGCTGTATGGCTTTGATGGCAAATGGACTCATGGTAGATCTAAAAATGTCAGGGACAAAAGTAAGGCATTAGGGCCCGTAAAAAAAATTATTCCCTTTGGCTCAATGCGGTATTAGTAAACTTTTAACGCTAAGGGTTGGATGATGGCCCAAACGGGTATTACCTTTGTCGCAAAGCAAATCAAATGCGTTCTTTTTTGGCCAAATACAAACGTTTTGCCCTGGTGATGACCCTGTTGTCGGTGGTCATTATTGCTGCCATTAACCATGCGCTCACGCCTCAGAAAACGCTCAAGATTTATCAGCCGCATGATGTCAACCCAGAGATGGTCGACACCACCATTCAATTTGTCAAAAAATACCACACCATCGCCGATTTCACATTCACCAACCAAAATGGCGATACCATCACACAAGACACGTTCAAAGACCGCATTTACATCGCTGATTTTTTCTTCACGACCTGCGCCACGATTTGCCCCATCATGACTGGGCACATGGTGAAGTTACAAGACGAATTGCAGGATGATCCGCAAGTCATGTTGCTGTCTCATACGGTCACTCCAGAGACCGATGATGTCGCGCGGCTCAATAAGTATGCCGCACAGAAGGGTGTCGATGCCCGCAAATGGCATTTGGTCACTGGCGACAAAAAAGCCATTTATGATATGGCCCGAAAGTCTTATCTCGCCGCAAAGGATCAGCCCTACAATGACTATGATTTGGTCCATACCGAGAATTTTGTTTTGGTCGACACCAAGCGGCGCATCAGGGGCTTTTACGACGGCACCGATCCCGAAGCTATAGAACAACTTCTAGAAGACCTCGCGGTCCTCAAAAAAGAAGGGCAGTAGTCTTTTTTTTACCTCCGTAAATTCGCTACATTTGCCTTGTTTAAAATCAATCTAAATAACTTGATGACCACTATTGCCGCACTAAAAAAAGGGGAAACTGGTATTATTCGAGATGTACAACTCGATCAGATTCCTCTCAAACTGCTCGAAATGGGTTGTTTGCCAGGCAATGAGGTCACTTTGGTACAGACGGCGCCTTTTAATGATCCGTTGTACCTCAACATCAATGGCAGTCATTTGGCGATTCGCAAAGAGGTCGCCGCTCAGATTTTTATCGATATCGTATAGGATATGGCACAACAGATCCAAGTCGCACTGATCGGAAACCCCAATACGGGCAAAACTTCTGTATTCAACCGACTCACTGGTCTGCATCAGAAAGTCGGTAATTATCCTGGCATTACCGTAGAAAAAAAGGAAGGCATTTGCAGCTTGTCACGAGGCAAGAAGGCTCATGTTTTGGATTTGCCCGGAACCTACAGCCTCAACGCTTCTTCTATAGACGAAAATCAGGTCATTGAACTCCTGCTCAACAAAAACGATAAGGATTATCCAGATGTTGCCGTGGTGGTTTGTGAGGTCGAAAACCTCAAACGCAATTTGTTGTTGTTCACACAGATCAAAGACCTCAAGATCCCAACCATTTTGGCCATAAACATGGTCGACCGAATGGACCGCAAGGCGATAAGCCTCGATGTGCCTGCTCTAGAAAAAGCCTTTAAAACTAAAGTGGTGTTGATCAGTTCGCGCAAGAATCAAGGGTTCGATGCTTTGAAATTGGCCATTGAGCAGCACAAATTACTCAGCATACAGCAGTGCTTGGACATGACGGTGATCGCTCCGGAGTATTTNGATCGTTTGCGCCGCGCTTACCCCAACCAAGATGTTTATAAATTGTGGTTGGTCATCACTCAGGATGTCAATTTCGGAAAACTTGACCGAACCGGTGAGGCAGCAAGTCCTACCTTCCAAACCGAATCCATACACACGCTCAAAGCACTCCAACAAAAAGAGACCATCAAACGATATCAGTTCATCAACCAGGTACTCAAAACTGCTCTAGTGATCGACAAATCTAAAGCCAAAGATTTCAGAAGCCGCCTAGACCGCGTGTTGACCCACCCAAAATGGGGCTATGTCATATTCTTTGCAGTTTTGATGCTCATGTTCCAAGCGATTTTTGATTGGAGCAGTTATCCTATGGATCTGATTGATGTCACCTTTGCCCAAATGAGTGAATGGATCAAACAGAGTATGCCTGCGGGTGATTTTACCAATCTGATCGCAGAAGGGGTCGTCCCAGGACTCGGCGGTATTGTGATCTTTATCCCCCAGATAGCTTTTTTGTTTTTGTTTATTGCAGTCTTAGAAGAGACCGGTTATATGAGCCGTGTGGTCTTTTTGATGGACAGGATCATGCGTCGATTTGGCTTGAGTGGCAAAAGTGTTGTGCCGCTAGTTTCGGGCACGGCCTGTGCGATTCCTGCAATCATGGCCACGCGCAATATAGAGAATTGGAAAGAACGGCTGATCACAATTTTGGTCACGCCATTCACGACCTGTTCTGCGCGTCTGCCGGTGTACCTGATCATCATCTCATTGATCATTCCTGAGTATCGTGTGCTGGGTGTTTTTTCTTTGCAAGGACTGACATTGACCTTGCTTTATTTCTTAGGATTTGCGTCCGCAATTTTTTCGGCTTTTCTTTTGGATAGATTTCTTAAAGTGCCGTCGCGCTCCTTTTTTGTGATTGAAATGCCCAATTATAAAGTCCCTATCCTCAAGAATGTTGTGGTGACCATGGTCGAAAAAACCAAAGCCTTTGTCTTTGGTGCTGGAAAAATAATTTTGGCGATTTCGATTATTTTGTGGGTTTTGGCGTCATACGGACCGGGAGATTTTAACCGGGCAGAAGAAATCGTCGCTGCCGAGCAGCTTCAAAGCGATGCCCCAACTCAAGAGGCCGAATTGGCTGTTGCCGCTTTTAAATTAGAGCATTCCTATATTGGTATTTTGGGCAAAGGCCTAGAGCCGCTTGTCGCTCCATTGGGTTACGATTGGAAAATCGGCATTGCGATTGTGAGTTCGTTTGTGGCACGTGAAGTATTCGTCGGAACCTTAGCGACCATTTATAGTGTGGGTAATGACAACGAAGAAACCATTCGCAACCGTATGGCTGCTGAGATCAATCCAGTCTCTGGTGGCGCACGTTTTAATTTTGCTAGTGGGGTGTCGTTATTATTGTTTTATGCTTTTGCCATGCAGTGCATGAGTACTTTGGCCGTGGTACGTCGTGAGACCAATAGTTGGAAATGGCCTCTGTATCAATTGATTTTTATGAGTATCTTAGCCTATATAGTTGCTTTGGCAGCGTATCAAGTTTTAAATTAAGCTTTATGCAAACTTTTTTAGTCGTGATTACCTTTTTGCTGGCCCTGGGTTTCTTGTTACAGAAATTCGTTTGGGCGCCAGCTTTCGCGGCACGCAAAAAATCTCCAGGCACATTAGACGGCGGCAAGACCAAATGTGGTGCCAACAATTGCCAATGCCATTAAATCGGGCTTAACCTAAGCCCACATCCAAAACCATCATCACAATGAAACCACCAATAAAGCCCATTGTGGCAATGTCGGTATGGTCGTCTATTTGTGTTTCTGGGACCACCTCTTCGATCACTACAAATATCATGGCGCCTGCCGCAAAGGCCAGGGCATAGGGCAAAATGGGCTGAAAGGTCATGACCGCCACAGCACCTAAAACGGCGGCAACTGGTTCGACAAGGGCCGAAGCTTGTCCAAACATAAAGCTCTTGAGGCGACTCATTCCGGTGCGGCGCAAAGGCATAGAAACGGCAATTCCTTCTGGCAAATTTTGAATGCCAATACCAAGCGCCAAGGCTACGGCAGCAGCTATTGAAGCCCCTTCAAAACCTGCTGCTGCGCCACCAAATAGGACGCCGATCGCAAGACCTTCAGGGATGTTGTGCAATGTGATGGCCAGGGTGAGCAGAGTCGCTCTGTGCCAAGGCGTTTTGATGCCTTCTTTCTCACTTTCTTTAAAGTTGATGTGCAGGTGCGGAAGAATTTTGTCCAAAACAAAGATGAACAAAGCCCCCAGAAAAAAACCTATGGCCGAGGGCCATACTTTCGCAAAGCCTGCGCCTGGACTCATTTCGATCCCGGGCGCCAAGAGACTCCAAAAGCTTGCCGCAACCATGATGCCGCCCGTAAAGCCCAGCATCCCATCCAAAACGGCCCTGTTCATGGTTTTAAACAAAAACACGGACGAGGCGCCAATAGCCGTAAGTCCCCATGTAAACAATGAGGCATATAGTGCGGCCATTACTGGGTCAATACTCTCGAAATAGGCAATAATAGATTCCATAAATCTGGGTTTATTTTGAAAATTTATAACTCACCCCCGCGCTAATGAGCAGGTCTTGTCCTTGGGTAATGCTTTGGCCAACTGTGAGGTCGTATTGCAATGATCCGTTGGCCAAATAGGTGAAACCAGCATCCCAAAAGTGATGGGCAGAGGCCAATTCTGGAGCATCGCCATAGAGCTCGCCATACACGCCAATGGTGTCATTAAGGGCATAGCCATAGGCGATCGTATAGACATAGGCCATGCCGATTTGGCCTTCTGCCCATTGACCACCAAAATTATAGGCCAGAGAGGATCGTTCGCTCAGCGTGTGGCCTACGGCAAATCTAAAATCACTTGTCGTGCCTTGCGGTCTTAGAGATTCCGGTGCAGAAAAGGGGAGGTATAAGTGACCCAAAAAGCCAATTTCTGGACGACGTCCATCTTCGTGGGCAATATTTATTTTGACCCCAGCGAGCATTGGCGAGAAGCCTTCTGTTTTGAGATCAGTCGCGCTGCTGCGGTTTTGCTCATAATTCCAGCCTAGGCGCAGCTCCAGGCGATCCAGAAGACCATAGCGCAAAAGAGTGGTGTTATACCCTAATGTCTCAAGGGTTGTCGCGTCTTGCTCAAATGTCGTGTAGTAGCCTCCAGTTTCAATTTGGATATAGCCAGGCTCTACTGTGTTGGGTGATTCTGTAGCGTCAGGACGGTCAGTAATGATGGGGAACTCAATGGAGTCTTGTGCCCAGAGGCCTATTGGACTCAGGCAAATGGCCAGGCATAATTTATAGAGATTGGACATAAAGGTTGTTGGTTATGGTTGAGGAAAAATAATGTGTCTCATGGTTGACCTCTACCGTCATTGAACCATCAAAGGGCTCCAGCGCGATGACCTTAATGAAGGCACCGAGACTGATGTTTTTTTGGTTGAGGTATTTCAAGAAATCATCGTTGGCATCCTTGATGCTCACCAAAATTGATTCTTGATCGTTTTGCTGCGTCGACAATAGGGCTTTTTCCACTTGGTGTATTTGCCCATTTTTATCCGGTATTGGGTCGCCATGGGGGTCCCTTCTGGGGTGACCCAAAAAGGCATCTAGCTTTTCGACAAGAAGTGGAGCATGGACATGCTCTAACTGCTCTGCGATGTCGTGGACTTGATCCCAGCTAAAGCCAAGGGTTTTGACCAAAAAAACCTCCCAGAGCCGGTGTTTGCGCACCACATGCGCGGCCAGTTGATAGCCGTCTGTGCTCAAAAGAGCGCCCTTATATTTCACGTAATCCACAAGGCCCTTTTCGCTCAGTTTCTGCAGCATATCAGTAGCAGACGAGGGCTTGGTGTCTAGACGCTGGGCTAATGCGGAAGTGCTGACTCCTTTACTCGCCTTTTGTTGCAAGTAGAATAAAGCCTTCATGTAATTTTCTTCAGAAGAGGTCAACATCCGACAAAGATAAATATTATTTTAGATGAGACTAAAAATTTATTTATAAATACACATAATGGCATGATTCATCATTTTCATCATAAATTATGGATGTTTTGCATCATTTACGGCTGATAATAATTCATTTTCATAAATTTTGAGCGGTTTATGACCGTTTTTGCGGGCATTAAATCCATTGAATATACTCTTGAATCGGATGAATCTGCGCAAGCAATGGGCTTTTTTTGGTGGCGGACATTGGAGTGGAGCAACAGGCATGCGCCAAAAATTCAAAAAGCGTATGTTTTGGTTAAAAATGGTCATAAATGGCGTCAGAAAGGACCAAAATCAACAAAAACAGCTTCGTTTTGCCCATTTATGCGATAAACAAGCGAATGGACCTAAAGGCCACGCTCTTTCTGAATTTGCTCGTATGCTTCGCGAACGTTTCTGAATTTTTCTTCAGCACCTTTTCGATAGGCTTCGTCCATGTGTTGGAGCTTGTCTGGGTGATACTTTTTGACCATACTGCGGTAGGCCTTTTTGACCTCGTCGTCCGAGGCCTTGGGATCAATCTCCAAAATGGTGTAAGGTCGATCGGGTTGCTGGAAGAACATGGCCTTGATGCTCTCAAAATCTCGAGATTGAATGTTCAAGAGTTGGGCAATGCGCAAAATGGTGCTGACTTCTGTGTCGCTCACGTGGCCATCTGCGTTGGCGATACTGAACAAAAAGTGCAAGACTTGCAGTCTCGATTCGTAGCGCAGTACTTGTTTAAAGGTTTGGCAAATATCATTGGGGGAGACCCCTGTTTTTTTGACCTCTTCATTAAAAGTTTTGAAGGCGGCATTAGCGCGTTCTTGACCATAGGCCGTGATGAAATAGCGGCGCACAAAATCTAATTCGCTTTGTTGGACTTTGCCGTCGGCTTTGATCACCAGAGAGGCTAGTGACAGGAGTTTGAGCTCAAAATCGGCAGGTGGAGAAGCGGTATTTCCAAAAAATCTGCCCGTGCTTTGGTATGATTTGCCCGCATTCATATTGTCGATGATGCTGCCGATGACAAACCCCAAAATCGCCCCTGGCCAGCGAAAAAACGAAAGTCCCAAGAGACCTAAAAACCATCTGATCATGTGATGTTATTGCATATTGATGTGGGGCCAAAGATAGACAATTCGGCAAAAAGCGTGTGTCCAATTCCCCTGCGAATAAGGTAAATTTTGGTTATCTTTGCCTCAAAATTGTTACACCTTAAAAGCATAAATTATGTATCCAGCAGAATTGGTTCAACCCATGCGTGAAGATTTAACCCTCTTTGGCTTTTCAGAATTATTAACTGCAGACCAAGTCGATGAAGCGGTCCATCGCGATGGAACTGTTTTAGTTGTGGTCAATTCCGTTTGTGGTTGTGCTGCGGCCAACGCCCGCCCTGGGGCTAAGATGTCTTTAGACAACCAAAAGAAGCCAGACCACCTAGTCACTGTTTTTGCGGGTGTTGATTTCGAAGCTGTCGATGCGGCAAGAGCCATGATGGTTCCTTTTCCTCCAAGCTCACCTTGTATGGCTTTGTTCAAAGATGGTGAATTAGTTCACATGCTTGAGCGCCATCATATTGAAGGACGCAGTGCCGGACTTATCGCCGAAAACCTCAAGAGCGCGTATAACGATTTTTGTTGATTTATTGTGGCATAGGAGCGGGCGCCCAAGTACAGTCTAAACGTATTTAAGCACCTTTAAAATTGGCTTTTCTTTTCTCAAGAAAGGCGGAGGTGCCTTCTTTAAAATCTGCGGTGGCAAAACAAGCGCCAAAGGCCATTTTTTCGTGGGCATAGCCGTCTTTTTTAGGATCACTACCAGCAGAAACACTAGCGATGGCATGTGCGATGGCGATCGGCGCGTTTCTCTTTATTTTCTGGGCCAGCTTCATGGTCGTCGGCAGCAGTTCGTCTGCGGGCACGACACTATTGACAAGGCCAATAGCACAGGCGTGCTGCGCCTCAATCATCCCTGCAGAGCAGATGAGTTCCAAAGCACGACCTTTACCCACTAGTTCGGGAAGCCTTTGGGTCCCTCCATATCCCGGAATGACACCAAGAGAAACTTCTGGCAAACCCATTTTGGCGTCATCTGACGCAATCCGCATATGCGCAGCCATGGCCAGCTCTAATCCCCCACCTAAGGCGTAACCATTAATGGCGGCGATAACAGGAGTGCTGCAATTGGCCACGCGATCAAATAGGTCGGCTTGCCCTTGAGTGGCTAGTGCCTGCCCTTGTTCTTGACTGAAATGGGCAAATTCACTAATATCCGCACCAGCGATAAAAGCTTTGTTGCCGCTTCCGGTAATGACGATCACTCTTACTGAGACCGCCGAATCAGCCTCTTCGATAGCANGACTGAGTTCTTGAATGGTGTCCTTGTTCAGGGCATTGAGTTTTTCGGGTCTATTGATCGTGATCAGGCAAATCCCGTCTTGGTCGTCAATTAATAAATTGTGATAGTGGCTCATTGGATTGGACTCTATTGGATTGGGTGGTCTAAAGATATTAAAACCCTAGGGTTTGGGAAAGTGCAGATGAAATTGTGTTCCAGTGGTGGCTGAAGAATGTAACGTGATGGTCCCTTGATAAGACGCCACTATCGTTTTAACCATAGCCAAACCAAGCCCCATTCCTTTGGATTTGGTTGTGAATTTAGGTTCAAAAACTCTGCCTTGAATTTCTTCAGGTATGCCCGGTCCGTTGTCACTGATCAATAAATCGACCGAGTGGGCATGAGCGGTCAACACAACTTCTATTTTTGGGTCAATGGTTTGTGCGTGTTTGAGGGTTTGTATGCTGTTTTTGACCAAATTAGTCAGCAAGCGTATGAGCTGACTTTTGTCAAAAGGCATAGTCAGTGTAGTCACATTACTTGTGAAATTGATGTACGGGATGTCAAAAATATCAAGCGCCAGCTTTGAGGTCCCAACCAGATCGATGGCGCGGTTTTTTTGATCCGGTAATTGGGCATAGGTCGCAAAGGCCGAAGCGATTTCACTCATGGTGTCGATTTGTTGGATCAAAGTCGCACTGTATTCCTTGAGCTTGTGATTGATCTCCGGATCGCTCGGGTCAAACTTACGTTCAAAACTCTGCACTGTCAGCCTCATTGGTGTCAGAGGATTTTTAATTTCGTGCGCCACCTGTTTGGCCATCTCCCGCCAGGCGGCTTCGCGCTCCCCCAGAGCAAGCTGGGCAGCACTCACTTCTAACTGGTCAATCATGTGGTTGTAGGCAGCGATGAGCTGAGCAATTTCTTTAGAAACGCCTTGTGCCACTTCTATTTTTTCATTGCGTTCGAGCAGCTGCGTGTCTGTTATTTTTTGGCTGACCGTTTGCAGGGTTCGGGTAATGAAGCGCGAGAGGATATAAGCGATAAAAATGGCAAGCAACAACATCACGCCATAAAGCATGGCCATGCGGAGGAGATTTTCTTTGAGTTCCTTAGTCATGAAGCCATCATCTTCTATGTAGGGCAAGTGCATGATCGCTATGGGCTTAAAGGTGGCGTCGGTAAGAAAAGAGTATGAAGATTGGTAGCCTCGCCCATCTTCTTTAAAAGCATCAATAATTTGTTTGCCTGAAGAAGCGCCCAGTCTTTTGAGTAGCGTGTCGCTCAAAATTCTTGGTGGGGCCTCTTCAAATAAAGACGCCTCTGAAGATTTCAGCACCTTTCCGCCAAGATCGTACAGATGAATTTCTAAGTTGTGGATGTCCTTAATCTCATGAATTTTGGAGTCGAAAATCAGTGGAATCGATGCCGCGTTTATGGGCAATGCAGTATTCTTCAGGACATAATTGATGTGCTGCTTGATGTTTTGCTCTTTCCGCAAAAGACGCTCTCGGTGGTAGTCTTTGGCTTCTTCCCGGTACTGCAAGACGGTCAAGACCGAGAGCGAAACAAAGGTCATGACCAAAAGCATCAGCATGGCAAAGAAAATCCGAAAACGTAAAGACTTATAAAACTTCATAAATGATTACTGTTCTTGAGGCCTATTGATTCTTGTAATGAGTATCCCAATGATCAATATGACTCCTGGCGCAATTGCCGTGCCATAAACCCAATTCATCGCGTCTTTGAGCACCATCAAAAACAAAAAGGCAACAAAAAAAGCAATCCCGATCACACTAATGTAGTGCAGGTAGCCCTTAGAGTGCTTTTGTATGTCCTGTTGAAATGATTTAAAGATCAGATGGCACTTGACCTGATAGGCCATCAGCACAACGACCATGACGATTTTGACTTGCATCCAGCTGTCCGCCATATGGTATAACCTCAGATGGATCATCCAGAAGGCAAAAATGAAAGACAACACCAGAGCGGGCCAGGTCATATAATACCAAATCCATTTGGCGACTTTCTTGTATTGGCGACTCAAGACCAGATGATCTGTATGCTGGTCCTCGAGTGCGTTGCATTGAAGGACAAATAAACGGCCCATAGCAATCAAACCTGCAAACCAGGTCAACACAAATAGAAGATGAAATGTTTTGAGGTAATAGTATAACATCAGTCAACAATTAGGTACTGCAAGTCGAGGGCATTGAAGGCCTCATTGAACGCTTTTATTTCTGTAGCAATGAGCTCGTCGAGCGTTGTCAATTCTGTATTGATTTTGGCAGTCAGCTCATCTTTGACCAGCACGTCTTGCGCTGTTGGCGGAAAATCATCCATTCCGACCAGGCTGTTGAGGTGTGCCAATTTGTTCGTGAGCTTGATGGGAAAATTCAATGGATCTTGACCACTCTTGTTTTGGGTCTGGTAGAGCGCTTCTTCGATGGCCGTCAATGAGGCACTCAAGNCTGCAGCGTTTTCGACCAGATCGGCAACAGACTCTTGACCCTGGTATTGTTGGTTAAAGGCTTTGAGCTGGCTGTTGATGCGCCTAATTTTGGCGATACTTTTGTGGGCCTTATCCACGGTCTGATTGACCGATTCAATAAAGTCATATTGCTGCTGCATCCCCGCTAAGTCCGTTTCTGCATTGGCGTCGGGATGCAAGACAAATGTTTGAGTTTGCTCTTGATCGCCGACCCTCATGCGCACTTGATATGTCCCGGGAACGACTTTAGGGGCTTCGGTACTCGCCCACCATAAAATCATGCCGTCCAAACGCTCTGCCCCCGAACCTTGAAGGTCCCATACCAGCAAATTATGGCCTTTTTTGGTGGGTAAGGGGTCTTTTTTTGCATCGCTGTAAAAGGATTTAATGGTGTCGTTTTTTTGGTCTATAAAGTGCATCGAAACCTGCTCGTTTTTTGGATCATTCAAGGTGTAATAGACCATGACTCCGTTAGGGTGGTTAGTACCAGAAAGTGTCGAATTGGCACGTGAACGGCCTTCCAATCGGTAGGTATCCTTAGGTTTAAATAGATAATTTTTTTGCTTGGATGCCGCGGCCAATTGCCTCAAAACAGAGAGATCGTCTATCATCCACAGGCTGCGGCCTTGGGTGGCAACAATCAAATCTTCATTTTTGAGCGCCAAATCGGTGATGGGGACAATGGGTAAGTTCAGTTGGAACGACTGCCATTGGTCGCCATCGTCAAACGAGACGTACAGACCTGCTTCTGTCCCGGCATACAACAAACCTTGCTGGGTCAAGTCCTCTCTGATGACACGCGTAAAATGTTCCGCTGGAATACCGTCTGTAATGCGCTGCCAAGTTTTGCCAAAATCTTTGGTTTTATAGAGGTAGGGCGTATAGTCTCCAGATTTATATCTTGTTCCTGCGACGTAACAAGTTCCGGCATCATGAGTGGATGGTGTAATGCTGTTGATCATCATCCATTCAGGCCAGTTTTTAGGTGTGACATTGGTCCAATGCGCCCCTCCATCAGTGGTGACATGCAGCAAACCATCGTCACTCCCGGTATAAATCAAGCCCTCTTGCATTGGAGATTCTGCAGCAGCAAATATGGTGCAATAGTACTCTACAGAGGTGTTGTCTTGGGTGATTGGGCCTCCAGAAGAGCCAAGTTTGGTCGGGTCATTGCGGGTCAAATCTGGGCTGATCAGGTCCCAAGAAGCACCTTCATTAGTGGTGGCATGCAAATGGTTGGATGCCGCGTACATTTTTTTGGGATTGTGCGGAGAAAAGAAGATCGGGAAATTCCACTGAAAACGGTATTTGAAATCTTCGGCGCCATGACCCATGGGGTTGTCTGGCCAAACACTGACGCTGCGCACTGTATTTTTTTTGTGGTTATATCGGGTCAAAAATCCATCATAACTGCCGCCATAGACGATATCATTGTCTAAGGGGTCTACGGCGATGTGCGCNCTTTCACCTCCCGCAGTGGACTCCCAGTGGTCTTCGGTGAGGGCCCCGCTTTCGGCACGGTGCTGTATGCGGATCGTCGAGTTGTCTTGCTGCGCGGCATAAATGCGGTAGGGGAAAGCGTCGTCTGTAGTGACACGATAAAATTGTGCAGTAGGTTGGTTATGGTACGTACTCCAAGTGTCTCCACCATCATAAGTCACTTGGGCACCACCGTCATCGCCCATGATCATGCGCTTGGGGTTTTCGGGGGCAATCCAAAGGTCATGATGGTCGCCATGTGGCGCATTACTTGCCGCAAATGTTTTACCGCCGTCTGTACTTTTGTGGTAACGGACATTCAACACATATACGGTGTTTTCGTCTTGAGTATCCGCAAAAATCCGCGTATAGTACCAGGCGCGTTGTCTGAGACTGCGGTCACTATTGATCAGTGTCCAATGGGCGCCACCATCATCACTGCGGTAGACACCACCTTTTTCTTTGTGTTCGACCATGGCCCACAATCGTTCACTATTTTGTGGAGAAACGGTGATCCCGATGATCCCCAAAGTCCCTTCTGGAAATCCGGGTTGTGTTGAAATTTCGGTCCAAGTTTCACCATAATCGGTACTTTTCCATAAGGCGGAACCTGGCCCTCCGCTGCTTAAGCTGTACGGTGTTCGGCGGACATTCCAAGTGGACGCATACAAGATTCGAGGATTATTCGGATCAATGATCAAATCTGTAGCACCTGCATTTTCATTGGCAAATAAGGTTTTTCTCCAGCTTTTACCTCCGTCGGTACTTTTATACACGCCTCGCTCAGAGGTGGGCTTATATAAATCACCCAAAACAGCAGCATAAACCACATCTGCATTATTGTGATCTGTGACAATTCTTGGGATGTGACGACTTTTTTCCAAGCCCATAAAAGACCAAGTCTTCCCGGCGTTGACACTTTTCCATAAGCCAAATCCAGAGGAAACATTGCCGCGAACAGTCTGTTCTCCACCCCCTACATAAATCACATTAGGATCACTTTCTGCAACCTTTATAGCGCCAACAGATCCGCCAAAAAAACCGTCAGAGATGTTGTGCCAATGCCGGCCACCATCGAGTGTTTTCCATATGCCTCCTCCTGTGGCACCAAAGTAGAACAGGTTAGGCTTTCCTGGAACCCCAGTAACAGCAGCGCTGCGCCCTCCGCGGAAAGGACCCACCAAGCGGTATTGCATGGCATCGAATTGACTGGTGTCGTATTGTTGCGCAAAGGCAAAATCTTGCCCCATTAATGTGAGGCAAATAATGAGCATGAGGCGGTAACAGCATTGAGAAAATTTCATAATCATAAAGGTTTAAGCGATCTTAAAGATACTAAAAAGTCTTGCCGCTCGATAGGGGGTCTTTTAAGAATATCCATTGAGCAGTCATCCGGCGTTCTCCGATTGAATACTACTCNAGTGCATCGGCAGAAACGCGATGNCGCAAAACAACGGCGTCGTTCAGCACAAAAGGCTTAGTCATTGTGTCGTCCGGACGTGGGGCCACGTTAAGTTGGGGGTCAGTCATCAGGTCAAAACTGAATTCAACCACATTAAACTGAGTCTGCTGAGCAACGGGTGCGGCATACTCGATCACTAAACTATCAGATGGCGGCAGATAAAAGGTCAAGAGGTTTTCACTTTTGCGATTTTTGAAAACAAACCCATCTTGGTCTTTGGCCACAACAACACCATTAAAACTCAGATCATGAAAATAAACTGCAGTGTCGGCATAAATCTTAAGAACATCGATTGGCCTTTGAGGAGTAAGGGTCATGCGGACATGGCGTTGGCCCTGGGCGATAGAGTCCTTTGTTTTGGTTGGGGTAGAGGGCTCGAGTACGATACTTGGTGCGGATGCCGCATAAGTGTATTGTCGGGCATACTTGCTCATTGAAGCGGACTCAAATAGACCTTCAGCGGGCTGAGGTTTGTCCCCTATGAAACTTTGGACCCAGGGATCAAGTTGCGCGTCATAGGTGACCCAGTGTGCTTTTTTGGTGGCGTCGTCTTGATAGAACAACAAACTATTGGGCTTTTCTCTACCTGGGGCAAAATCACTTTGCCCATGTGCCCAGACAAATAAGACGATACTTCCGGCCAACAAACAGCGTTCCCACCATGGGTTGATGCGCCAAAGGGCCACAGCAGGATAGGCCAAAACAAACAACATCGTCGTGAAAACCGTCGTCAAGAAAAGCATCGAAAGTCCGAGGCCCACTGGGAATGATTGAATGCTGGGGGCAATAATAAATACGGCTGGCGCACACAGTAAAGTCAATACCAATAGCGGTGGATTTGACCATTTCATGCAGACCAATAGCGCCACCAATCCTAGGGCAAATGGGATGATGTGGTAGGCGGCTCCTGGCAGTAAAACGGCAAATAGTGCATTGAGGATCCACCAAAAAAATAAGGGCGCAAACAGCAATTCTGCCGTGTTGTAATACCGACTGGCCTTTCGGTACACAAAAAAGCAAAACGCCAACGCAACACCGGCAAATGCACCAATATAATAGTGCCCATTGTAGGGAAAGCCTTGCTGTATTTCAGTGTAATGAGGATACAGCCAAATGACCAATTGCCACAGATAGAAGCCTCCCAACAGAGCGGCCCCTAATACCATCAAAAAAGGGATAAAGCCCCCCAGCACAGATTTGAGCCGAATGCTGTCGTTTTTGACCCCCCAAATCAATAAACTTATGAGGCCTATGAGTCCAATTATGGTGAGTAGGGGCACCCACGAAAATGGAAATGTGATCATTTTGACTATCGGAAAATTGGTATAAACCCAATCGTTCGGATCTTTTAAATTGTCGAAATCAGCTTCAGAATAATAGTGCAAAAGCGGCAGGATATAACTGCCTTGATGCGCCATAGTATTGCGGTCCATCCGCTCATAGGTGTCGTTTGCCGTGTGGTAATCAAAGTGGTCGTCGATATGGGCAAAGAAAAACCCATCGATATCGGCCTCTTCTCTGAGTATNGTAGAGTCAGTGTCGTTAGGCAAAAGCTTATACACGCTATACATCAGCGAAGAGGCGACGGGGTATGCGACGCCAGCCCCAACAAAAGACTCGATCAAGCCCTTGTTGCCTTGGTTGGTTTCGACAATCATGTTGCTTGGGCCCCCACTGCCACGGGCTTCAAAATTTAAAGACAGACCGATGTCCTTGGCCCATGGATGTGCCCTAACAAAGAGCTTTGCGCCATCCAAACCGACCTCTTCGGCATCTGTAAAGAGGATAATGATGTCGTGTTTTGGGGTTTTTCCAGAGGACAAAAAGGCACGGACACCTTCCAGGATTGTGGCCACACCACTCCCGGCGTCACTGGCCCCATATGAAGGGACCAAAGCGCTATCATAATGGGCAAACACAAGAAGTGATTTGCCAGGAGATCTGCCCTTTATTTTTGCGATAATGTTGACGGGCTGGTCCAATCCTCCAGTGCGCGGGGTATAGATGTAGCCTTTTTGTGTTTGTGGGCTAAGCCCTAAATCTTCAAGCGCGTCAATGATATAATCTCTGACCACCTCATTTTGTTTTGAGCCGACGTAATGTGGGGCCTGAGAGATCGCTTTGAGGTGCGTCAGCGCTCGAGACACCGAATATTCATCATCGGGCAATGTCCCAAGATCAATATTTCGGGGCATGAGCCCATAAAAACTATAAAAGACCATTCCTAGAACCAACAAGGGAGACCAAAATATTTTTTTGTGCGTCATGTAGAGAGAATTCAAAGGCTTTAATACAGTGGTTAAGTTAGCAAAAATACTGTGCACGGCGGTCTTTTGGGGCGATAACTTGAGGTGCATTTTGCGCCTTTTTTGACGATTACGATGATTGTGGAACTGATTGCGACATCCAGTATCGCAAAATTTTTTGTCCTCTCGGCCGATCAATACACGACCGCATTCTTGACATGTTTTTGGCATGACGCCAAGTTAACGGGCCATGAATCAATCAACAATAACCTTTGCCATTGAAATAAATAAAGTGCTGCGAATTTAAAAAATAACACTGCCAAAGCACCGGGCCAAATCTCAAGTCCTTGTGCCTAAAATCAGTGCGGCGCATACGCCTCAGAAATGGGGTCGGGACAAGGCCAATAGATTCATTTTGTTCCTTCTGTTGATAGATCTGTATCGCGCTTGTTTTTGTCAAAAAACAACAGTAGCGTTACAAATTGAAACTTTAGAGAACTTTTTTTGATTCTTAGCGGTGCAAACACCCCTGTTTTGGGGTCTATTTCTTCAAAATTTATTACTTTCGCTTGCGTTTTGGACTTGTTGAGGTCCCTATGACGAATCAAGAGAGCATATGAGTGTTAAATTCAAGGAATACAGCGGGTTAAATCTGCCAAACTGCGCCGATGAGGTGCTGGAATTTTGGAAGAATGAAGCCATTTTTCAAAAGAGCATCGAGCTGCGTGCAGCAGCACCACCTTTTGTATTTTTTGAAGGGCCTCCTTCGGCCAACGGAATGCCGGGAATCCATCATGTCATGGGGCGCACCATTAAGGATATTTTTTGCCGCTTCAAGACACAAAAAGGTTTTTTAGTCGATCGCAAAGCAGGTTGGGATACTCATGGTTTGCCAATCGAATTAGGTGTTGAAAAAGAACTCGGCATTACAAAAGAAGATATCGGTGTTTCCATTTCTGTAGAGCAATACAATGAAGCTTGCCGTAGTGCAGTGATGCGTTATACAGATGTTTGGAATAAGTTGACTGAACGCTCCGGGTATTGGGTCGACATGGAAGATCCATATGTGACCTATAAGCCAAAATACATGGAATCGGTTTGGTGGTTACTCAAACAGATTTACGAAAAAGGCCTCATCTACAAAGGCTATACCATACAACCCTATTCACCCAAAGCCGGGACGGGATTAAGTTCCCATGAACTGAATCAGCCGGGCACCTACCAAGATGTGACCGATACCACCGTAGTGGCACAATTTAAAGCAGTAGCCAGTACGTTGCCCAAAACGCTTGGTGAGATCGAAGACCTTTATTTTTTGGCTTGGACCACAACGCCATGGACTTTGCCCAGTAATACAGCACTGACCGTTGGGCCAAAAATCGAGTATGCTGTGGTGAAGACCTTTAATCAGTACACTTTTGAGCCCATTACAGTAGTTTTGGCCAAAGCGCTTGTCGCGAAACAGTTTTCTGGCAAGTATCAAGAAGCCGATTCGGAAACAGCCATGGCGGCATATGAATCGGGCGGAAANACCATCCCATATTACATCAAGACCTCTATCAAAGGAGCTGATTTGGTGGGCATACGCTATGAGCAATTGATGACTTTTGTATTGCCGCACAATAATCCACAGGATGCCTTCAGAGTGATCGCAGGGGATTTCGTCACAACAGAAGACGGGACGGGTATCGTGCATACGGCACCAACTTTTGGTGCGGACGATGCCAAAGTGGCTAAAGAAGCTCACCCAGAGATACCGCCAATGTTGGTCCAAGACCATGAAGGAAATTTAGTGCCACTGGTGGATCTTCAAGGACGGTTTCGTCCAGAGGTCGGGGCCTTAGCTGGAAAGTATGTCAAGAACGAATATTATCCAGAGGGCGAGGCTCCAGATAAAAGTGTTGATGTAGAGATTGCCATCCAACTCAAAATTGAAAACAAGGCCTTTAAAGTCGAGAAATATGTCCACAGCTACCCCAATTGCTGGAGAACGGACAAGCCTATTTTATACTATCCATTGGATTCGTGGTTCATCAAGGTGACGGACTTTAGAGACCGCATGTTTGCTTTGAATCAGGAAATTAATTGGAAACCCAAAGCCACTGGCGAAGGGCGCTTTGGCAACTGGTTGGCTAATGCCAACGATTGGAATTTATCGCGTTCTCGATTCTGGGGTATTCCATTGCCCATCTGGCGGAGTGAAGATGGTAAAGAAACCAAATGTATTGGCTCTGTAGCAGAACTCAAGTCAGAAATAGCAGTTGCTGTGTCTGCCGGGATAATGGATAAAGATATTTTTGAAGACTTCGTTCCAGGTGATATGTCCGAGGCAAATTACGCTCAATTAGACCTGCACAAAAGTCATGTTGATCAAATTGTATTGGTTTCTGACTCTGGTCAGGCCATGTATCGTGAGAGTGATTTGATTGACGTTTGGTTTGATAGTGGAAGCATGCCATACGCGCAATGGCACTATCCTTTTGAGCATAAAGAAAAAGTGGATCAAACTTGGCGACAAGCGGATTTCATTGCCGAAGGGGTCGACCAAACACGCGGCTGGTTTTATACCCTTCATGCGATTGCCACCATGATCTATGATGATGTGGCCTACAAAAATGTGGTGTCTAATGGTCTTGTTTTGGACAAGAATGGCCAGAAAATGTCCAAACGTTTGGGCAACGCCATAGATCCATTCACAACTTTAGACACTTATGGGCCTGATGCGACTCGCTGGTACATGATCAGCAATGCCAACCCATGGGACAACCTCAAGTTTGACTTGGATGGTATTGCCGAAGTCCGCAATAAGTTTTTTGGCACTTTATACAACACCTATAGCTTCTTTGTGCTCTATGCCAACTTAGATGGCTTCCATGATCAAGAGCCGGAAGTTGCTTTGGAAAATCGTCCAGAGATAGACCGTTGGATACTCTCGGAATTACACTCGCTTATCGAAAAAGTAGACCAAGCCTACTCGGCTTACGAGCCGACTCGGGCAGCACGTCTGATCTCTGATTTTGTTCAAGAGCACCTCAGTAATTGGTTTGTCCGCTTGAGCAGAAGACGTTACTGGAAGGGGGCTTATGGACCAGATAAAATTTCTGCTTACCAAACACTTTATCGCTGCTTGGTGACGGTCGCCCAACTTGGAGCGCCAATTGCTCCGTTTTTTATGGACAGGCTATATCGTGACCTTACTGCTAATAGTGGTGGGCAGTGGCCTGAGTCAGTTCATTTGACGGATTTTCCGGCAGCAGACAAGGCCATGATTGATGTTCATCTTGAGCGTAAAATGAACAAGGCACAAACCATTTCTTCACTGGTATTGTCGCTACGGCAAAAAGAAAAAATCAAAGTGCGTCAGCCCTTGCAAAAGGTCATGATTCCTGTTTTGGATCAACAACAGCGCGAAGATATCGAAGCCGTTTCAGATTTGATCAAACACGAGGTCAATGTCAAAGAAATTGAACTCATCAGTGACGATTCTGGTATTTTAGTCAAACAAATTAAGCCGGACTTCAAAAAGCTTGGGCCACGATTTGGCCCAGACATGAAGATTGTCGCTGGATTGATCATGCAATTTGGTCCGGATGAAATCAAAACTTTAGAGCATGCCGGCTCAATTGCCATCGAAATCAACGGAAAAAATGGTACATTGTCCATTGAAGATGTGGTCATTACCTCTCAAGATATTGAAGGCTGGTTAGTGGCCAACGCGGGAGGACTTACTGTTGCACTGGAGGTCACTATTACAGAGGAGCTCAAGCAAGAAGGCATTTGTCGTGAATTGGTCAATCGGATTCAAAACCTGCGCAAGGATTCAGGATATGATGTGGTCGACCGAATTTTAATCCAAGTGCAGGAAACTCCCGAATTGGCGAAGGCTATTGCCCATTTCGGAGATTATATCAAACAAGAAACATTAGCCGACCAACTTAATTTGGTCAATCAAATTGAAGGAGGGCTTGAAGTGACCTTCGACGGGATCACCACCAAGCTCAGCATCAAAAAATGTTAATTATGGAACAAGAAACAAAACAACGTTATTCAGACAAGGAATTAGAAGAGTTCAAAGTACTAATCGTAGAGAAACTCAACAAGGCCAAAGAACAATTGGCGTTGATTGAAAGTGCCTACCGTAATGATAGCAACAATGGAACAGACGACACTTCTCCTACTTTTAAGGCTTTTGATGAAGGGAGCGAGACCATGAGCAAAGAGGCCAATTCCCAATTGGCTATTCGTCAAGAAAAATTCATTCGGGATTTAAAAAATGCATTGATCCGAATCGAAAACAAGACCTATGGAATCTGCCGTGTAACAGGAAAACTCATCAAACCAGAGCGCTTGCGCATCGTTCCTCATGCCACTTTGAGTATTGAGGCTAAGAATATGCAGAAATAGGTCTTTTGGCATGAATTTAAAAAAGGCCATTTGGATTATTGCCGCGGTACTCATTGCAGACCAAGTGTCTAAGATTTACATCAAAACACACTTCGCCTTACACGATAGTGTGGCCGTTTTTTCATTCTTCAAAATCTATTTTATTGAAAATGAAGGGATGGCTTGGGGGGCCAAAATTCCTGGTGACTATGGAAAACTGGCCTTGACACTATTCCGCTTGGTCGCGATTGTCGGGATTGGCTATTGGCTGAACGACGCCTTGAAGAAAAAGGCACCAAACGTCATGATAGCGGCGATTTCCCTAGTTTTTGCCGGGGCCTTGGGCAATATTATTGACTCAGTGTTTTACGGTATTCTCTTTGATCATAGTCATGGTCAAATTGCTTCGTTTCTCCCCGATGCCGGAGGCTATGGCAAGCTTTTGCACGGAAAGGTTGTAGACATGTTTTCTTTCTCGTTTTTCAACCCAGTGTTCAATGTCGCCGACACAGCGATCAGTGTTGGTGTGGGTTTACTTATTTTATGGCACAAAAAAGCATTCCCAAAAGAAGAAAAATCAGTTGTGTCAGACCAGAACAAGGACTAAATCACCACATGGTTTGATCCTGATATAAGAGGGGTGTTGGATCAGAATTTGATGCGTACTGTTGTCCCGATTCCTGAATTACCCTCGACCGAAATAGAGCCATTGAGCGCTTCAATCTGCAACTTTATCCCAGCAAATTCTAAGGCCAAATCATCATGCTGGTCTGGGTTGTTTTGTCTGGCCCAGACGTGAGCGGGCATTAAGAGTTGTCCCTGGCTATTGTCCTTGATCAGGAGGCATTGTTGCTGATCGTCGTAGTAAGTAAAAATATCCAGTGCTGGTCGACGTCCTTCAATTTTATTGACAACGGCGTGTTTGATCAGTGTCACAAATATTTTTTCCAAGAAATCGCCATGGTATTTGATCACCGGAATTTCAGAAAAATCAGAAAATATATCAGTATCCGACTCTTGAAGCAAGGGGTCTAATTGAGTCGTGGCCTTGTTCAGGGCATTTTGAAAGGACACTTCACGCAATAGATTATTAGGTTTTCGGTAGAACTGGATCATCTGATTAAGTTCCTCGACTGTATTGGTCATGCCTTTGGAGATGGTGTGCATATTGCGCACGAGTTCCTGTTTTTCGTCTTCAGATCCTGAGTCATTGAGCAATTCTAGAGTCAATGCCAGATTGCTTGTTCCCGAACGAAACTGTCTTGAGATGTGCTCAGAGAACGCAATAAGTTGTTTGTTCTGAGCGGTCAAATGCTCTAATTGAGCCGGTAATGAAGTGCCGAAATCTTGACCATTTTCGGCCTTATGAAAACTTAGTGAAACCCCTTTGACACTGCCATTTTCGTCCAAATCTGGAATGCCATTGAGCAGCGCATGAAAGGGCTTCTCATTGACCGGTACCAAATCGACCTTCATGGTGAATGGCTTGCCCGAAAGGCATTCCTGATAGGCCTGAAGCGCACGACTCCGCATGTTTGGGCTACAAAAATTCTGAATAAAATGCATGGGCGCTCTGAATTCTGCTGGCAGATCCAAGAGGCGTTTGGCATTTTGATCTAAAAAAGCGGTTTTATTAAGACTATCGTAGGACCAACGGCCGACTTCAATAGTCTGTGATGCAAAAGAATCACTTGAGGGAGTGATCGGACTGGCGTCGTTTTCTTGTGCGATGGGACGACTTCTTTTTTTCGAAAGAAAGTTCATTTTTTATAAGTTTTGGAAGGGCAAGATAATGATTTTTGTCAATTCATCGACAAAAAGCAATTAAAATCGATAAACGACATCAGGAGTCACCGCCATATCGAGCGGAATATCCCATGAATCATGCGGTAATTCTGGGTCTGGTCCAAAAAAACCAATACCAATTTTCAAACAGTCGTGCCTGCATGATCTCAAAAATTGGTCATAGAATCCTTTGCCATATCCCAAGCGATAGCCGCTTTGGTCGAACGAAAGCAGGGGCACAAACACAACGTCTAGTTGCTGAGGTTGAATGAGAATGCCCTCGACTGGCTCTGGAATGCCGTAGGCAGAATCAATTATTTTGGTATGATCTTCTAACAGATAGTGCTGCAGGCTGTGGTTGTCAAAATTGGCTTTAGACAAGACAATACTCTTGTCTCTGCCGTGCAAGATATGCATGATGAAATCGGTTTGTGGCTCGGCCTTTTTGGTCATGGGCAAAAACAAATGAAAATACTGAAGCCCCCAAATGTCTAAGGAGATTAATTGATTCGCGATTTTGAGGCTTTCGCGTTCGCGTTGATCGGGTGCCAGGGCTAATCTGCGCGACAAGTACTGTGCTCTGAGTTGCTTTTTTGATGTTTGCGACATGGCCCTTTATGATGAGGTTTTATTGCGCTCAATAAAGCTGATGATTTTTTGCGACACGTCAACTCCTGTTGTGGTTTCTATGCCCTCGAGACCTGGTGTAGAATTGATTTCTAAAAGCAGTGGGCCGCGGTCACTTGGCAAAATATCAACACCACAGACTTTGAGTTGTAGCGCTTTGGCGGCGCTTATAGCAATGCGCGCTTCTTCAGGAGATAAGTCATAACGCTCAGGCTGGCCACCACGATGAAGATTTGATCGAAAATCATCGGATTTACTGATGCGTTTCATTGAGGCCACAATACAGCCATCGACCACGATCACTCTGATATCAACACCTTGAGATTCTTTAATGTATTCTTGAACCAAAAAGCGGACCTTGGACGCATTGAGGGTTTCGATGATGCTGCGGGCCGAAGATTTAGACTCCGCCAGTATAACGCCCTCACCATGTGTTCCTTGGAGCAATTTGATCACTACCGGCGCATGGCCAAAATGATCTAAAATCATTCGTGGATCATGGGTCAGGCCAAGAAAAGTGTCGGGCACAGGAATATCATGTGCACTGAGGATCTGGTGACAGGTCCATTTGTTGCGCGATTGCAAGATGCTTTCTGCGCTTACAGTGGTAAAAACGCCCATTGATTCGAAGTGCCGNACAAGAGAAGTGCCAAAATAAGTGTTCGAAGCACCGATGCGCGGAATGACCGCATCTAAATCATCGACAATTTCTTGACCGTAGTAGAGTACGGGCTGATGATTTAGGGTGCCAACGTGGCAGCGACTGGGATCCAAAACTTCCATATTGTGTTGTTTCAACCCACAATCTAAAAGGCTCTTGGTAGAATACAAATGTTCCCCTCGAGAGAGTATGGCAATGTTCATTGCGATCAGCTTTGCTGCAATTTAGCAAAAATAACCATGGCTTTGACTGGTCTTTTTGGCTNAGAATATTTCATTTTATCATTTTTNAAACCAGCCGAACAAGCCGTATCTTTACGCCATGGCTCATATACCTATCGCACTACAAATTGCCACTCTTCCTCATGCTCCTGGGGTGTATCAGTATTATGATAAGCAAGAGAAAATTTTGTATATCGGTAAGGCAAAGGATCTAAAAAAGCGGGTGAGTTCTTACTTCAACAAGACGCACGATAATGCGCGTACAAGACTATTGGTTCAGAAAATTGTGACCATAAAACACATTGTCGTCGATACCGAGACAGATGCATTATTGTTGGAAAACAATTTGATCAAAAAATACCAACCGCGCTATAATGTGTTGCTCAAAGATGACAAGTCCTACCCTTGGATCTGCATCAAAAATGAGCGTTTCCCAAGAGTTTTCATGACCCGAAGACTCATCAAAGACGGCAGTGAGTATTTTGGCCCCTACACCCAGATGCGCACTGTTCAAACCTTGTTGGAACTGATCAGGGGCTTATATCCCATGAGGAACTGTAATTACGATTTGTCACCAGAAAAAATCGAGGCAGGAAAGTTTAAGTTTTGTTTGGAGTACCACCTCGGCAATTGTGCCGGACCTTGTGAGGGGGTTTTCTTGGCATCAGAATACCAAAATAATATCGATGCAATTCGTCAACTGCTCAAAGGGAATTTTAAGGAGTCTTTGCAGACTTTCAAGAGCCAAATGAATGACCATGCTGCAGCACTCGAATTTGAATCGGCTCAGAGGATTAAGGAAAAAATCGACATCCTTCAAAATTATCAAGCCAAGTCGACTGTGGTCAGCCCAAAAATTGTCGATACAGAGGTCTATACCATTCGGTCTGATGAAGATTTTGCTTATGTAAATTTTTTACAGATTTCTTTTGGCAGTATCATCCGCTCTCATACCCTTGAGCTCAAAAAGAAATTAGACGAAACGGATCAAGAACTACTCGAATTGGCCATCGTTGAGCTGCGCCAAAGATTTTCCCTCAATGCGGCGACAATTCTTGTCCCATTTAAAGTGCAAACCCCAGAGGGTATTGTGGTGCAAATCCCCAAGCAAGGAGATAAAAAACAATTGATTGATTTGTCATTGCGCAACGCCAAATATTATCGCTTGGATCGCCTCAAGCAAGCCAAAATAGTCGATCCAGACCGACATGAAAAACGCATTATGGCACAGATGAAGGCTGATCTTCGCTTGAGTGTCGAACCCCGACATATTGAATGTTTTGACAACAGTAATTTGCAAGGCACCAATCCTGTGGCGGCCTGTGTGGTATTCAAAAACGGGAAACCAGCAAAAAAAGAGTACCGAAAATTCCACATCAAAACCGTGGAAGGGCCGGATGATTTTGCGTCAATGGAAGAGGTGGTTTACCGCCGTTACAAGAGGCTTTTGGACGAAAAACAACCCCTACCCGATTTGGTCATCGTCGATGGTGGAAAGGGCCAGCTCTCGTCGGCATTGAAGAGTATTGATCAATTGGAGTTGCGTGGTAAAATTGCTGTTATCGGTATTGCCAAACGTCTCGAGGAACTTTTTTATCCGAATGATCCTATCCCCTTGTACTTGAGCAAAACCTCAGAGACGTTAAAAGTGATCCAGCAATTGCGTAATGAAGCCCACCGATTCGGGATCAGTTTTCATAGAAATCAACGCAGTAAAGNCGCCTTGACTTCAGTTTTGGAGGACATTCCGGGTATTGGCGAAAAGACAATTGTCGATTTACTCACTGCTTTTAAGAGTCCAAGTCGGGTTCAAAAGGCCAGTTTTTCCGAAATTAGCGCCGTGATAGGAGCGCATCGAGCACAAAAAATAACCGCACACTTTAACGCTTTAAAGTCATGAAGCAAATGCACCATTGGCGCTTATTGGTCGTTCTGATTTGTTTGAGNGCCAATGCGCTTTGGGCNCAGGAATCTGATGATGTCAAGGTCGGTTTGGTGCTCAGTGGTGGCGGGGCAAAAGCCTTTGCGCATATTGGTGTACTCAAAGAAATTGAAGCTGCAGGCCTGCGCATTGATTACATTGGCGGCACCAGTATGGGCGCCGTTATAGGCGGCCTGTACGCCGCAGGATACACGGCAGATCAACTAGATTCACTTTTCAAGACTTTTGACTTTAATGCCATCCTCACCGATGAATTACCGCGCAAGACCCGATCGATTGCCGAAAAGGCGGAGTCTGATCGTTATGCGGTCACCTTTCCCTTTGATGGCAAAAAATTGACATTGCCCATAGGCCTATCAAAAGGACATAATGCCTATAATATTCTGTCTAAACTGTTGCTGCCAGTTCGCGATATTTCAGACTTCAATGCATTGCCTATTTCATTCTTGTGCATCGCTACCGATGCAGAAAAAGGGACGCAAGTTGTGCTGGATAAGGGTTATTTGCCACGAGCATTAACAGCCAGTAGTGCTCTTCCGACGATTGTTCAACCAATTTTAATTGACGGTGTTCTCCATATTGATGGTGGTGTCGTCAACAACTATCCAATAGACGAAATCAGAGCTAAAGGGGCAGATGTCGTCATTGGCGTGGATGTTCAAGATCAACTAATGAGTCAAGAGCAGCTCAAGTCTGTTGTGGATGTGGTCTCGCAAATCAATAATTTCCGCACCATTGAGCACATGGGCAGCAAAATTGATCAAACCGATATTTATATCAGGCCAGAGATCAATCAGTTTGGCGTTTTGTCCTTTAAGGATCCAAGTGCGGTCATCAACTTAGGAGCGCAAGCCGCCCGTGACCAACGACAATTGTTTGAGGAATTAGCCCGAAGACAGGAGCCCTATAAACCGCGTGTTGGCATAAGCCACCAACAGGTTGCTGAACCCCTCCAGATTTCGGCGGTCCGCATCGAGGGTCATCAAGGGTACACCAGATCTTATATCATGGGTAAGCTGGGCATTCGGTCTNCCGCGACGCTCACCGCTGATGAGCTACAATCTGGGATCAATAATCTGGCAGCCACCAACAACTTCAGGTCGATCGATTATTATTTCGAACCTGCGCAAGATCAAGCTCAGCCGGGTCAGATTTTACGCCTAAAACTGACAGAAAACCCTCAAAGGTCATTGCTGCGCGTAGGATTGCATTATGATCCTCTTTACCGAATGGGGGTGTTGCTCAACGCAACCCAAAAGAGGTTGTTTGGGGTCAATGACCAAGCATCGATTGATGTGGTCATTGGGGACTACTTGCGCTACAGGGCCAATTATTTTGTGGATAAGGGATATCATTGGAGCGTCGGACTCACGGCAAATTTTGTCCAATTTAGCCATGCTGTGGGCCGCAATTTTACCGATGCTGAATCCGAATTCGAGACGCCGATTGACCTCAATCAAATTGACATCACCTACAAGCATTGGCAAAACCAATTCAATTTATTGACGCGGTTGAATCAAGACATGGAGTTCAGCTTAGGACTGAATCATCAAAGGGTTCATTATTTTTCTGAGACCTTGGGATTGGACCAAGAGGGCTTGCTGCGCACCGTTTTTGAAGACAACCATTATGTGAGTGGATTGGCTCAGGTAGAAATTGATACAAGGGATCATGGCTATTATCCCAGAAAGGGAGGGTTATTGCGCGCGACCGTCGAGCAGTATTTGTACAATGGCTCGGAGCCAGGCACGCATTTTACTAGAGCCCAAATCAACACGGCATACTCTTGGTCTTTGGCGCCAAAATTATATGCCCAGTCAGCCCTCAAAGCAGGCGCCTCTTTTGGTGATCAAAGTCCGGAGGGCCTTGATTTTTTCATGGGAGGTTATGGGTATCAAGATACCGGTTATTTTGTGCCATTTTTTGGTCAGGACGTCATGGCGTTACGGGGCAATAGTTTTCTCTTGGCACAAATCAATACTANTCTTGAGCTCACGGCCAAAAGCAGGCTATTGGCGCGGGCACAAGTTGGTGAGATTCGTCATGACTTGTATAAGGNCTTGCAATGGAGTCAGGTATTGGAGCAGTCGAGTTTCGCTGTCGGCTATGCCTTGGAGACTTTTTTAGGCCCCTTAGAATTGTGGCGGGGGTATGCTTCTGGTTTGAGTGGTGGCCGCTGGCAGATGAGTTTGGGCTTTAGATTCTGATGATCATCTCTGGTCAAGAAGTCAGACCTCTGCAGATGGTCGTTATGCGCTTCCCAGTAATTCAGTGGTTCATAATTAACGAGTAATTAGCAGAAAATTTCAACAAAATCAGACCAAAAACTTGTAAATTAGTGCGGTTGCTTTAAACAACCTGAAGCACCCATTCATCGGAAAACGACGCGCTATGCCATTTTATCATTCACTAGGAAAAATACCGCCCAAACGTCACACTCAGTTCAGAAAACCAGATGGGACTTTATACTCTGAACAACTATTCGGGACGATTGGTTTTGATGGGATGTATTCTAATATTTATCATGAACACCGCCCAACACAGGTAAAATCTATCAATAAGCAATATAGTGTGGCGCCTAAAATTGCTCAAGCCAATAACATACAGTCTTATCGAATGAAAGGCTTTCAGGTGCCGCCCTGCGATGATTATTTGGAGAGCAGAACTGCTGTTTTGACCAATGCGGATTGCACCATCATATTGGCCGCACCAAAAAAATCATTGACCGCTTATTTTTACAAAAATACAGACGCAGATGAATTAATATTCATCCACAAGGGCACAGGAACTTTGCGGACCATGCTCGGTAATTTGCCGTTTTCTTATGGCGATTATTTGCTGGTGCCGCGCGGCGTTATTTATCAAATCGAGTTCGACACGGAAGATAACCGCCTTTTTATTGTAGAATCTTACCATCCGATATATACGCCAAAGCGCTACCGCAACTGGTTTGGTCAACTTTTGGAGCATGCGCCATACTGTGAACGTGATTTGCGCAAGCCACANACCATTGAAACCCACGACCAAAAGGGTGATTTCTTGATCAAGGTCAAAAAGCAAAATGACATGATTGAAATGGTGTACGCCACCCATCCATTCGATGTGGTTGGTTATGATGGGTATAACTATCCTTATGCCTTTTCAATTCATGATTTTGAACCCATAACTGGGCGTATCCACCAGCCACCTCCAGTACACCAAACCTTTGAGACATCGGCTTTTGTGGTTTGTAGCTTTGTTCCTCGCTTATACGATTACCACCCATTAAGCATACCGGCCCCCTACAACCACAGCAATATCGATAGTGATGAGGTGCTGTATTATGTAGATGGAGATTTTATGAGCCGCAACGATATTGCTCCAGGCCATATTTCATTACACCCTGCTGGAATTCCCCATGGTCCACACCCGGGAGCAACAGAGCGCAGTATTGGTCAGACAAAAACAGACGAGTTGGCCGTTATGGTCGACACTTTCAAACCGTTAAAGGTGACAGAGGCGGGCCTCGCACTTACAGACGGTACTTATCATCAATCTTGGTTAGATTAAAACATCCTAAATGGCAGAAATTAAAAATTTAGAAGACTTACAGAATACAGAGTATTCACTGAAAAAAATATTTGACGAGGCAGAAGATTTTTTGCCTCTGTTAGGCACCGACTATGTAGAATTATATGTTGGCAACGCCAAGCAATCGGCACATTTTTATAAAACGGCATTTGGTTTCCAGACCGAGGCCTACGCGGGTCTAGAGACTGGTGCAAAGGACCGTGTGTCTTATGTGTTGCGTCAAGACAAAATCCGGCTGGTGTTGACCAGTCCACTTGTGGCAGGGGGCGCGTTAAATGACCACATCAATACGCATGGCGATGGGGTCAAAGCGGTGGCTTTGTGGGTGGATGANGCCACCAAGTCATGGGAAGAGACCACCAAGCGGGGCGCGAAATCTTATATGAAGCCCACGCGCGAAGAAGACGAGCATGGTTATGTGATCCGATCGGGCATCTATACATACGGCGAAACAGTACATATTTTTGTAGAGCGCAAGCATTATACTGGGCCNTTTTTACCGGGCTTCAAAGCAGTAACCTCACATTACAACCCTGAGCCGGTTGGCCTCAAATTTATAGACCATATGGTGGGTAATGTTGGCTGGAATGAGATGAACCAATGGTGTGAATTCTACGGTAAGATTATGGGTTTTGCACAAATCATTTCATTTGACGACAAGGACATTTCGACAGATTTCACGGCTTTGATGAGTAAGGTGATGAGCAACGGCAACGGGCGCATCAAATTCCCTATAAACGAGCCAGCGACAGGCAAAAAGAAGTCTCAAATAGAGGAGTATCTTGACTATTATAATGGGCCTGGTGTACAACATATTGCTGTGGCGACAGACGATATAGTCGCGACAGTTTCTCGCATGCGCGACCGCGGAGTTGAATTCTTATATGTCCCCGAAAATTATTATGACGATTTGCTCGAGCGTGTGGGCCAAATTGACGAAGATATTGAAGTCCTTAAAAAGCATGGCATCCTGATCGACCGGGATGAAGAAGGTTATCTATTGCAGTTGTTCACAAAACCAGTAGTGGATCGCCCCACACTATTTTTTGAAATCATTCAGCGCAAGGGTGCACAGAGTTTTGGTAAGGGCAATTTCAAGGCGCTGTTCGAAGCCATAGAGCGAGAACAGGCATCCAGAGGAACTTTATAGACCGACTTTGGCCATGGTATACCGCATGACAAATCGTTTGATNTTAATGGTTTTGGCTATAGTGACATGGTCTGCTGTAGCACAGAGCGATTCTGCCTATGGTGATGGGGAATATTGTAAATACCGCATCCATTATGGGTTTGTGACAGCGGGTTATGCCACGATGAAAGTAAAAAGCAAAATGATGGGACAAACCCCCATTTTTCATATTATAGGAGAGGGGCGGACAACGGGTCTATCGAATTGGTTTTTTAGAGTTGAAGATGACTACCAGACTTATGTTGACCAATCCACTCAACTGCCCCTGTTGTTCAAGCGAAAGATAGACGAGGGAGGCTTTACAAAGGACGTTCAGATTAATTTCAATCATCAGGACCTCAAGGCTGTTATTTTGAACAAAGAAAATAATGTCAANGTCACCGCCGAAATCACACCACTGACCCAAGACTTAGTGTCGGCTTTTTATTACTTGCGCAACGAATTGGACATCAGCACCATCAAGGTGGGAGAAACGGTAGATCTTGATATGTTCTTTGACAAAGAGGGCTACAGGTTTCAAATGAAATTTCTGGGCAGAAGCGCGCTCAAAACCAAATTTGGCGTGGTCAAAACGCTAAAGTTTCGCCCTTTAGTTGAGGGTGGTCGCGTCTTTAAAGCAAAAGAAAGTCTCACGGTATGGGTCACAGATGACGACAATAAAATTCCTGTTTTGATCAAAGCAGATCTTGCTGTTGGGTCTTTAAAGGCTTCGCTTTATGATTTTAAAGGATTAAAACACCCGTTTAAAGTACTTTCACAATAAACCTATGGCACAGACGGACAAAACTAAAGAATTATTGACGCAACTCGAGGCAAAATATGCGGCTTCGGGGCAGTCGTTAGAGGTGCACTTAGAGGGTTTGTTGCACCAAGAATTGACGACCTATTGGGACTATATACAGACCGATGCGCTGCTCAATTTACAAATCAAGAAAACAACTTTTCCAGACGAAATGGTGTTCATTGTTTATCACCAGATCAATGAATTGATATTTAAGATGATTTTGTGGGAAATCGAGCAAGTCGCACATCATCAGGCGCTTACTCCGGAGTTTTTTGCAGAAAGGCTGATGCGTGTCTCGCGTTATTTTGATCTTTTAACCAATTCCTTTAACATCATGACCGAGGGCATGGAGGTGGCGCAATACTTAGCCTTCAGAAATACTTTGGCGCCAGCTTCTGGGTTCCAGAGTGCTCAATACCGCAAAATTGAGTTTGCGTCGACTGAGCTCATCAACCTCATTGACGCGCGTTTTCGCGCGACGATTGACCGCAACACATCCTACGAATATGCTTTGGATCATCTCTATTGGCAAGCTGCGGGCAAAGACCACAAAACAGGGGAAAAGTCCTATTTGTTATCCTCGTTCGAAAATAAATACAAAAATGAGTTTGTCGCTTTTACTGAAGAGTACAACACCATTAATTTATATTGTCGATTCAAAACACTTCCTGAGTCTGCTCAGAAAAACCCTGTACTGGTTGAGGCCATGCGCCACTATGATTACACGGTCAATATAACATGGGTGCTGGCGCACTATAATACAGCGAATAAGTACCTCAATGATGGCAAAAAGATCACCGAGTCTACAGGAGGGAGTGATTGGGCCAAGTACATGCACCCAAAATACCAAAAGAGGATCTTCTTTCCAGATCTTTGGTCGCAGGATGAATTAGCAAATTGGGGTCAGGATGTTTAGAAAGTACCGTCGGATATTATTTTTGGCAGTAAGTTGTACTGGACTGATTTGGTTTTTTCGGTCTTGCGACGGTGCCGCAGAGGAGTCGGTTGATCTTGTCGAAGAACCCGTATTGATTTCGGAATATGGATACACACTCAATGACTTTGAGGTGGTCAGAGATACTGTAATGAAGGGCGATACTTTTGGCGGAATTTTGGATGCGCATGGTGTTTCTCAAAACAAAATTTATGAGGTCGCCACAACCTTTAGAGATGTTTTTGATGTCCGCAAAATTGGGATCGGCCGCCCTTATGTGGTCCTGAAGTCAAAGGATTCAATCGCTCAAACCCAGCTTTTTATTTACGAAAAAAACCGCATTGATTATGCGGTAATTGACTTCAGAGATACCCTCAATGTGTATCATGAGAAGAAACCTGTGACACTGATAGAACGAACCGCCTCAGGGGTGATTCAGGGTTCTTTATCAGAGACATTGGCCAAGCAAGATTTGAGTCCATACTTGGCGGAGGCTATGTCTGACATCTACGCGTGGACGATTAACTTTTTTCAGCTACAAGCGGGGGATAGTTTCAAGATCGTTTATACCGAACGGATCATTTCGGATTCTATAGCGGGTGGTGTCAACGAAATTATGGGCGCTTATTTTTCGCACAAAGGAGAAGATTTCTATGCGTTTAAATACTTGGCCAACAACGAAAATTCAGTGCCTGATTACTATGATGAAGAGGCCAATAATTTGCGACGGGCATTCCTTAAAGCTCCTGTGAAGTTCAGTAGAATTTCTTCGCGCTACAACCTGCGTCGCCGGATTGCACATTATGGATACAAGGTGCGGCCGCACAAGGGGACCGATTTTGCAGCGCCAGTAGGGACGCCAATTCTGGCCACAGCTGATGGTACGGTCCTCAAGGCTGAGCGTCGCGGAGGTAATGGAATCTATGTCAAGCTCCGCCACAATGCGACCTACGAGACCCAGTACTTGCATATGAAAAAATTAAATGTAAAGCGTGGTCAAAAAGTCAAACAGGGTCAAGTTATCGGATGGGTCGGCATGACAGGCAATACAAGTGGGCCCCATGTTTGCTACCGATTTTGGAAAAATGGCCGTCAAGTAGACCCATTCAAAACAGATTTGCCAAAATCTGAGCCTCTGGCAATGGCTTATCGTGAAGATTATGGCAGTAGAATGCTGCCCTTAAAAGATCAGCTAGATTGTATAGACCTTCCTTAACTTATTGTTAATAAACCTGTTATTATCTTAGTACCGGCTTTTTTCTAGTTGAATAAAAGAATTGTTAACTTGAAGGAATCAAATGGCAATAATATGTTAACACCATCTTATGGCCATCTGTGCGAAAAAAACTATTTTTGCAGAACCAATTTTTAATTAAATAAACAATTATGAAACAAATTTTACTTTTGTTAACGCTTTTAGGTGGATTTACTGCCTTTGCTCAGGGTACGGTCACAGGTGTTGTGACGGATACCGAACTAGGAGGGCCACTTCCTGGTGCTAACGTAGTTGAGTCAGGAACTAGCAATGGTGCTGTTACTGATTTCAATGGTAACTTCACATTAGAAGTAAGTGGAAACTCTGGATCATTGGATATTTCTTTCCTTGGATTCGTAGATCAGTCTGTAAGCTTTACTTTGACTAACGGAAAAGCGATGTTAGGCAGCATCAATATGGCAGCCGATGCAAACACTTTATCTGAAGTCGTGATCTTAGGATCAGGAATCATCGATTTAGCTGAAGACCGCAAGACTCCTGTTGCTGTTTCTACCATTACGGCAGAACAAATTCAGTTGAAAACTTCAGGTAACCGCGAATTTGCTGAATCTATCCAGTACACACCTTCTGTATACGTGTCTAACCAAGCAGGTGGTTTTGGTGATAGCCAAGTATTCTTGCGTGGTTTCGACCAAACCAACACAGCTTTCCTTTTGAATGGTCAACCAATCAACGGAATGGAAGATGGTCGTATGTACTGGTCGAACTGGTCTGGAATGGCTGACGTTGCTCAAGCTGTTCAAGTACAACGTGGTTTAGGTTCTTCTAAACTTGCGATTTCTTCTGTTGGTGGTACGGTGAATATCGTATCTAAAGCTACTGAGAAAAACGAAGGTGGATTTGTCCGTATGATGGCGGGTAACGACAGTTACTTCAAAGGTACTGTCAGTTATGATACTGGTGTAAGTGACAGCGGTTGGGCATTCTCTGCTCTTGTTGACCACTGGCAAGCACACAGAAAATACTCTATCGGTACTGCTGGACAAGGACAAAACTATTTGTTCTCTGTTGGGTACAAGCCTAACGAAAAAAATACATTCAACTTATTGCTTACTGGTGCACCACAATGGCACGACCAAAACTTCTCTGATTCTTTAGAGGACTACAAGGAGTTAGGTGAGAAGCAAAATGCAAATTCTGGTTTCCGTAATGGTGAGCGTTTTACTGAGCGTAGAAACTACTACCACAAGCCAGTAGCCAACTTGAACTGGGATTATAACATCAGCGATAAGGCAGACTTAAGTACTGTTCTTTATGCCTCTTGGGGCCGTGGTGGTGGAACTGGTTCTTTAGGAAGCAGCAGTAACCGAATCCGTGTAGGTGGCGATGGGAACAATCAAGACGAAATTGATTTCGATGCGATTGAGGCCAACAACGCTGCTATTGGAGTGGGTAACTTCGGAAACTCATACATCCGTCGTTCTTCTGTAAATAACCACAACTGGTATGGTGTTCTTTCTAACTTAAATTTAGAAGCATCTGAAAACTGGGATGTGAACATTGGTTTTGACGCGAGAATGTATCACGGAGATCACTTCCGTCAAGTGAATGACTTAATGGGTCTTACAGGATTCAATGACAACTTCGCGACTGATCGTCCAAGTGACTACACGTTTACTGAAGTATATGAAGCCAACCCATGGGCTGCTTTAACAAACTTCGCTGACGAAGACAACAGAACACAATATGATTATTCAGAAGACATTAACTACCTAGGTGGTTTTGGTCAAGCGGAATATTCTGCTAATGGATTCTCTATGTTCGTTCAAGGAGCTTTCTCAAACCAAACATACCAAAGAGAAGGTCGCTTTGTTGGCCGTGGTGGTGATGGTTTAGGTCAGTCAGAAAAAGTATCTAAAACTGGATACAACGTAAAAGGAGGATTAGGACTTGAAATTGATGCCAAAAGCTCAATTTTTGTGAATTCTGGATTTTATTCAAGACAACCTTTCTTAGACAATATCTTTGACAACATTCGTGAGTCTAACGTTGTGTCTCTTCCTTACGTTGATAACGAAGAAATCACAGGTTTAGAAACAGGATACCGTTTTGTGTCTAATGAAGTTCGTTTCAATGTAGATATGTATTACACCGAGTGGGGTAACCGTTTCTTGAACATTAATGGACCTGAATTAGAAAATGGTGACTTTTCAAGCTACCGTATGACTGATGTGGCTCAACTGCATAAAGGAATTGAATTTGACATTGAGTACCGTCCAAAAGGTGGTTGCTACTCGTTAACTGCTTTCGGTCAAACTGGTCGTTGGGAGTACAGAGGAACAACGCCTTACAGACTTCAAAACGAAAACACATTGGACATCGTTGAAGAAGGAGATGTAAACCTTACAGGTGCGCGTGTGGGTAATGCCCCCCAAACTCAGTTTGGTGCAGGTATGGACTTAGATCTTTCTAAAGGTTTGTCTGTTGATGTCAATTACATCTACAACAAAGACTTGTATGAGTTCGTGAACCCAGGAGATGTTGCAGAAGCGGCACTTGCAGGTGTGAAATACCAGAACGAGCGTTTGAACCCTTACAGCTTATTTGATGCTGGGGTGACTTACAAATTCAACTTTGGTGACCAAAAAGTAGTTTTCCGTAGCAACGTTTACAACTTGTTCAACACAGGTTATGTGAACCAAAAAGATGCTTACGGATATTTCTTAGGAGTGCGCAGAACTTTCAACGCTAGCTTGCGTTTGAACTTCTAATCAGGAACTTCTATAAAATGTTAAAAACCGCTTCCCTAGGGAAGCGGTTTTTTTATACGATTATTTTACCTTTGGGTAAACACCTAAACGATTCCTTATGTACACTTCATTACAATTTGCGCACTCTTATTGGGCTTATGCTGTTTTAGTCTTGGTGACCTTAGCAACCCTAAACGCCTGGCGTGGTGCACTTACCCGACAACCCTTTACTGCCCGAGATTTGCGTTTCACCTTATGGGGTCTGATTGCGACTCATCTTCAGGTGGTGATCGGCCTGATCTTATACTTTATTAGTCCTTTGGGGATGAAATCGTTTGCGGCTAATGGCGCTCAGGTCATGAAAGATGCCACCCTCCGCCTTTTTGCCGTGGAGCATATTTTTGTGATGCTTTTGGCCGTAGTAGTTTTGACCATAGGCTATTCGCGCCACAAGAGAAAAGAGCAGGATGCTGCCAAATTCAAACAGGTTGCTGTTTTTTACAGCATTGCGCTCGTGCTAGTTTTGAGCCGCCTGCCGTGGCAACAATGGCTGGACTAAGTCTTCAGGACGCTCTCTTATCATTTGAATGTATACAGGATAATGATCACTGTATCCACCGGTAAATCTCCCGCCTTGAACGCTTCTATAGGGGTAGAATTTATAGGGCCCATCAGGTTGTTGCAAATAGGGAGGGTTATAAATGCCAGAGGTCATGAGATGCCAACTGGTTTTGGGGCTATGGACCAAGGATTTCGTGGTGATGATCTGGTCGAATAAAAACCATCTGTCATTAAAAGCAAGGCTTCCATAACCCATGGCATAGAGTTTGGCCAATGGATTGTAGAGATTATCGTGGGTTAATTGTTTCACCTTCGCGTGCGCTTTAAGGATGTTTTTTATGCTGTTGTCATCGGGATTGTCATTAAAATCTCCCATAATCACGATTTTAGCCTTAGGATCCATATTTAATAGTGAATCTTTGATGTGTTTTGTCACATCTGCGGCCTTTTGACGCCTATATTCACTGGCTTCTTGACCACCACTTCGAGAAGGCCAATGGTTGACAAGAATATAAATAGGTTCGCCGCTGAGCAATCCATAAACTAATAGTTGGTCTCGTGTAAATATGCGGCGACTTGTATGGATTCTGTCGAATATGAATACGGGTATTTTTTTTGACCAGATCGTTTTAAATTGATGTGGTTGGTAGAGTAATGCCACATCAATCCCGCGTCTGTCTGGGGAGTCAAAGTGTTCGAAAGCATATCTGTATGGTGCTAAGGCCTGTGTGCGCACCAAGTCTTGCAATACCTTCTTGTTTTCGATTTCGCAGACACCCACTATTGCAGGGGCATGATCGCTATTCTTTGATCCTATATTTTTAATGACCCGTCCCATGTTATTGAGTTTTCTGCGATACTTTGCTTCTGTCCATTGGTCTCTGCCNTGAGGGGTCCTATCGTCGTCAAATGTCAAAGGATCATCGTCGTAATCAAANAGATTTTCCAAATTATAGAACGCGATAGTGACGCTTTGATGGATGGCATTGTTTTGGCTTGCACAGGCTATAGTTTTGAGATAAACCAGGAGAAATGTGGTGAGCATTGTTTTCATAAATTGTCAGGTTTTTATTGTTAAATAGCTGATGCAAAGTATATTATAAATAAAAAAAATAAATGAAAAGGTTTAGCTTAGCTTTTCAGACTCCCCCTTGTTTTCACCGACTACATGAAATTTGGTTTTCAATTATTTTTCTGGTATGCCCTAATTATTGGTCAAATCAGCGCGCCGATGACCAGCCAAAACACCGTTATTTCAGGNCGTGTTTTGGATGTTTGGAATGCCGCACCAATCGGTAACGCTTTAGTGGAGTTGAGGAGTGATNCAAGCAGTAGCGCCCTTACCGATCAGTTCGGGTATTTTAGTTTATCCGTGAGTTTAGCGTCCATTGGCAATGATTTACTCACTATTCGACACGAACATTACGACACACAATACGCCTCGATTTTTGATGATGATCCTAAGCGGCCGATAGTTATTTTCTTACAATGGTCGATCAGTGAAGACCTGCCGACTCTTGATCCAGGTTTTGCGGATTTGAATGATGAAGGATCTTATGAATTGCCCTTCGAATCAGGTCCTTTAAAGGCCAAGAGAGATGCGTTTTCTGCGGCTGCGGCCTATGATTTTAGCGGCGTGTTTTACGCACCAAGAGGGGCAGAGAGCACCCACAAGGAAATGGCNTTACAAGGCATCACGATGAATGATCTTTNTACAGGACAAGTGCTTTGGGATTCATTCTCAGGGCTTAATGATGCATTCCGTCAAAGGACCCAGCAAGAGGCCTTTGAGCCTAATGATTATAACTTCGGGACGCTTGGGGGGCGCACAAACATCAATTTACGAGCAAGTCACTATAAGCCAGGCCTAAAACTTAAGGCGATTTTCTCGAGCAANACTTATACGCAAGGTTATGCGGTCTTTTANCGNAGTGGTCTAAAAAATAATGGGTGGTCGTACGCTTTTGCGTTGTCCTCAAGATATGGTGATGGGGGGTTTGTAGAAGGAAACAAGTATGATGGTCAATCAATTTTTATGACACTAGAGCGGCAGTTGGCCAATAAGGCAAGCATTATTTTGACGGGGCTATATACACCGACATCAAAAGGGGTCGGTACGCCATTGACCAAAGAGGTCTTGGCCTTAAAAGGTCCACGCTACAATCCTTCTTGGGGTCTGCTTAATGGTCGAATAAGGAACAGCAAAACGCGAAGAACGATGCAACCAATATTTATTTTGAGTTACCGAGATAGAGTGCAGAAGTCATTCTATTTTCAATGTGATCTTGGGGGGCAGTTTGGCTTGGTCAAGCGAGGCAGGTTGAATTATAATGGCAGCACTAATCCTTTCAAGCACTATTATCAAAATCTGCCCAGTTATTACTTGCGCGAGTCACCGTTGTCTGGGTATGATTATCAGATGGCCTATTTTGCTCGAGAAAGCATAATAAATTCGGGTCAACTTGATTGGGCAAGGGTCTATTTGGCCAATACTTTAGGCCCCGAAATGGGCAGTGCCTATGTGATACAGTCAGATGTGCAGCAAAAACAAATGTTGATTGCTCAGGCCTTATTTAAATATCAAGTCAGTGATGTATTGGGTTGGAGTGCCAAAGTATGGCTTCGTCGAGATAGAGCACGTCATTATGGTCAATTAGAAGACTTGCTTGGGGGTGAATTTTATTTGGACCTCAATTCATTTTATCGCGGGAGTGATGCATTGGGAAAATGGAATGATCGTTCGATGCCAAATTTAAAACATGCCATTGGCAGTAAAATCGACTACAATTATGAATGGTATGGGAAGCATTATGGAATTTATAGTGCTTTGGAATACAAGCAAAAGAATTGGCATTATATGGCGGCAATTGAGTGGAGCAGAATGACCTCGCAGCGTAACGGCTTATTTCAAAATGGCTCGTTTTCTGGTCCGGGTCAGTCTCTAGGCCCCAGTCAAGAAATGTCATTTGACAATTTTAAGATCAAGTTGTCAGGTGCCATAAATTGGTCCCCTCGAAGCTTTACGAGTCTGAATGCAGTTTCTTTGTCTGCACCGCCTATAGCGCGGAATACTTTTGTCAATATCCGACAGTCCAATGAAGTTGTTCATGATATTAAATCATCGTTATTTAATGGGATTGATATTGATTGGCGCTATCAAGGAAAGTCAATGTCTGCAAAAGTTTCTGGCTTCATTCAAAGCAATGCGAATGAGACGAAAGTAAAAACTTATTATACCCAGCACGCCATTGCAGCCCCAGATGGCCAGGCGCTTGTTCATGAAGTCACACAAGGTATTGATACACGTTGCATGGGTTTACAAGCGGGCTTATCATATGACCTGTCTCATCGACTTGTGTTGAGTACAGCGCTGGTACATTCTAGGTTTGTTTACAGTAATGATCCGTTACTCTATCTCTCGGGAGATGCTTTTGCGGACCTTGAGAGTTCTGACACAAATTTTGGTTCAGATCTCTTTATACTGGGGAGAAGAAAGGTTTTTGTCCATGATTATGCGGTGTCCAGAGGTCCTAGAGCCATCAAACATCTAAAGCTTCAATATCGAGATCCTAAGTATTGGTGGGCGAGCCTGTCTGTTAATCACTTTTCTGGAAGAGTTACGGACATTAGCTTTTTGCGACGAAGTGAAGATGCCTACTTGAATCAAGATGGAGTTTTGAACCCTTTTGCTGCGGCTCAAGACCCGTCAATTCTGTTGCGACAGGAACAAATGAATGATGTCGTCTTGTGCCATTTTACAGCAGGAAAATCGTGGCGTATTGATGGCGCTTATCTGAGCTTGTTTTTTGTGGTAAATAATCTTTTTGATGCTACTTATCTGTCTGGAGGGTTTGAAAATTCTAGAGTTGGAAGTATTACAGCTGCAGATGAAGAGGCCAATAGGCCAGGCGGCGCTTTGTTCGGCAATCGATACTTCTCAGGGATGGGCAGGAGTTTTTATGGATCTATTACCCTAAGTTTATAATTAATGATATCCATGAACATTTATCGTTTATTTTTGACCATCATCGTGCTCCTAGGCTCCTCTTGTTCTGGAGAACTTTCTTTCGAAATGCCTGATATCCAACAAAAGGGTTTGTCTATTCCTGCAGACCAAATCATCACCATACCTGCACTCAAAATGGCGTGGGAGCAGCAAAATAATAATGATTTATATCCTTTTCTTAGATTGAGTGAAGGATATGATGACAAATACTTAGAAGGCTATGTGATATCAAATGATCAATGGGGCAATTTTTATAAAACCTTAATTGTTCAAGATGATCCAGGACTACCTGCAGCAGGGCTTAAGATATTATTAGATCAAACAAATATCAGTCAACGATTTGATGTTGGCCGCCGGATATTGATAAAATTAAGCGGACTTACTGTTGGTCTCAATAGTGGAGTACTGACCTTGGGTTTAGAGGATGGGGGGGCATTATCTGCCCTGCCCAAGAACGATTTCATGCCACTCATTTTGCGTGACACCATTGTAGTGCCGATCGTACCCAGGCAAATATCATTGGATCATCTCGGGCCCCAACACACCAATCTGTGGATGAAATTAGAAGATGTGCAGTTTCATCGATTTCAATGCAACATTGCTCCGCCTATGACCTTTGCTGCAGATCCTGCAGATCTGTACGACGGCGAGCGTTGGTTACAGCAATGTGATTCTGAGCAATATTTGATATTGAAAACAAGCACGTATGCAGATTTCAGCACCAATAATTTACCCTCTGAAGTTTTCACGATTCAGGGGGTAGTGCAATTTGATTATTTTGGCGATTACTTAGTACTAAGCGTCAATGAGCCATCGGACTTAATGATTAACGATAATTTGCGTTGTGACCCAGTCGTTCTGGATTGTGGTGAGGTGGATGCATCATATCCAATCATATGGGGTCAGTCGTTCAACCAAATAGACAATCTTGAGGCGCTTTTAGCATTGGGGTGGAGCGCACCGCCGACCAATGATCCAGAAGTTTATTGGACCATAGGGAACTATGGTGGCAACAAGTATTTGCAGGTAGTCGGGGAACAGGCAGAGACTGAATTGTATGAGTCTTGGCTGATAAGTCCAGCCCTAGTAAGTCCTGCAGGTGCTAATTTGTCTCTGGAGTGTGATGTGCAGGTGAATTTTCAAAGCGGGGTGCCTTTGCGTTTATGGATCACGGAACAAAATCCCCATGACGCAACCGTGCCAGTCAATTGGCAGCTTTTGAATTATTTTATCCCAAATGGACCGGCAGAGGGTTTTGGGGATTTCAAAACAATAGGACCAATTGATCTTTCTTGTATTTCCGGGACGACATTTTATTTGGCCTTTCAATATCTCCAAAATACGGTTCATGACGATACACGTTATCATATCGATAACATTAGAATCCGATCACAATAAAAAAACCGCCTTGTGGTCACACAAGGCGGTTTTTTAATAAATGAATACTGGGATTAAACCAAAGACACTCGTTCAAAAGACGCCACACTAAAGTCTCCTTTACTGGCGACATATTGTGCAACACTTTGCTTTTCGTCCATGATAAAGTTTTGATCAAGCAAACACTGCTCTTGGTCTAGAGTCGTGTTGTCCGCAACAAAGCGCTCTAGCTTTCCAGGAACAATTTTATCCCAGATTTGCTCTGGCTTTCCTTCAGCTTTAAGTTCAGCTTTGATGGCCTCTTCTGCTTCAGCAAGAACGGCATCGGTCAATTGGGCACGAGAAATATAACTCGGGACATTCTTTTGTGGCTTACCCAAACGCCCCAATTCAATATTGTCTTTCTCTATAACAGCAATACGTGCTGCAGTTTCAGATGCCACGAAATCAGCATCAAAATCTTTGTAAGATAAAGTAGTCGCACCCATAGATGCTACCTGCATTGAAACACTTTTGGCCACCTCTGCTGCAGTATCACCACTAGCAGTCAAACCAACAAGTGCCCCAATTTTATTCCCATGGATGTAAGAACCGACGAATGGCGCTTCAAGAGTCTTGAATCCACCAATTTCGATTTTTTCACCAATCACACCAGTTTGCTCAGTCAATTTTTCTTGAACGGTGATGCCTCCGAAGTCAGATGCCAAAAAGGCATCTAGTGAGTCTGTGTCCAATGCAATGGCTGCAAATTCATGAGCCAATGCCACAAAAGAATCATTTTTAGAAACAAAGTCTGTTTCGCAGTTTAGGGAAATGATCACACCTCTGTTGGCGGCATCATTGACTTTCGCAATGACAGCACCTTCGCTAGAATCGCGATCTGCTCTTTTCTCAGCAATTTTTTGTCCTTTCTTACGAAGTACATCAATCGCTTTGTCAAAATCACCTCCTGCTTCAACTAAGGCGTTTTTGCAGTCCATCATTCCTGCGCCTGTCTTTTGTCTTAGTTCGTTTACCTGTGCGGCTGTTATTTTTGCCATTTTATTCAATTTTTATTGTTATTGAGACATCGAGGCTTAATTCATAGGCCCCGATGCATCTCTAGTGAATGAATTATAAATAGTTTGGTTATTCTTCTTCTGAACTCGCTTTTGGAGCAGCGGCAGCGGTGCGTTTCCGCGGTGCTTTTTTCTCCTCAGCAACTGGTGCTTTAGCATCGTCTTTTTTGGCTTCTGGTGCTTTGGCGGCAGCATTAGCTTCTTCTTCCTTAGCAGCCCCAGCTTTACGCTCAGCTAATCCTTCAATGATCGCGTTTGAAACGCTCGTCATGATGTTGTCAATAGACTTAGAAGCGTCATCGTTAGACGGGATCACATAATCTATTTCTCTTGGATCACTGTTGGTATCAACCATTGCAAAAATTGGAATATTCAATTTTTGAGCCTCTTTTACAGCAATGTGCTCACGAGTGGTGTCAACGATAAACAAGGCCGCTGGTAGGCGACTCATATCGCTAATTGACCCTAAGTTCTTTTCTAATTTTGCACGAAGACGGTCTACAGCCAAACGTTCTTTTTTAGAAAGGGTGTTAAAGGTGCCATCTTGTTTCATGCGATCGATAGACGCCATTTTTTTGACGGCTTTACGAATTGTGACGAAGTTAGTCAGCATACCACCAGGCCAGCGCTCTGTAATGTAGGGCATGTTCGCATTTTTCGCTTTTTCTGCGACGATGTCTTTTGCCTGTTTTTTTGTCGCGACAAAAAGAATTTTACGTCCACTTGCGGCAATTTTTTTCAAGGCCTCGTTAGCCTCTTCTATTTTTGCAGCAGTTTTGTAAAGGTTGATGATGTGGATCCCATTGCGCTCCATATAAATGTATGGGGCCATGTTTGGGTTCCATTTGCGGGTAAGGTGTCCAAAGTGTACACCGGCGTCAAGAAGGGTCTTGACTTGATCATTGTTTGCCATTTTGTTTTAGTTTACGTTCTGTTTAGATAGCAACCGAGCAAAACTTGGTTTAGATGCTAAACTAACATGAATCGAAAGAGATGTTTTTGCCTTTCGAAACACTAACAGCGGATTAATTAATAAAAATATGAACTTGAGTAACCGTAAGCCCCACTCCTTAAAGTGGGGCATAGGGTTGAAAATATTAACGTTTCGAGAACTGGAATTTCTTACGGGCCTTCTTCTGACCGAATTTCTTACGTTCTACCATACGTGGGTCACGAGTCAATAGACCCTCTGGCTTTAAAACCAAACGGTGTTCTTCGTTGAGCTCACACATCGCTCTTGCTATAGCCAAGCGCACGGCTTCAGCTTGTCCAGTAATGCCTCCACCATGTACATTGACTTTGATGTCAAAAGACTTTTCATTGTTGGTCAAAGCCAAAGGCTGTTGCACTTTGTAACGCAATGTTGGTGTGGTGAAATAATTATCAAACGCACGTTTATTGACGGTAATGTTTCCCTTTCCTGTAGAAATGTAAACACGCGCCACGGCTGTTTTTCTTCTTCCTATTTTGTGAATCGTATCCATTACTTGTCGTTGTTAAGGTTAATTACTTTCGGCTTTTGTGCTTCTTGACCGTGATTTTCACCAGCGTATACTTTCAAGTTTCTGAAAAGTTCAGCACCCAATTTATTTTTTGGGAGCATGCCTTTTACTGCCTTTTCTACAATACGTGATGGATCTTTGGCCAATAATTCTTTTGCCGACAACGAACGCTGACCACCAGGATAACCAGTGTGGCGAATGTATGCTTTAGATTCCCATTTTTTGCCAGATAAACTAATCTTAGCTGCATTTGTAACCACTACATTATCACCACAGTCTACGTGAGGTGTAAAGTTAGGTTTGTGCTTTCCGCGAAGTAATTTTGCAACTTCACTAGCAAGACGACCCAATGCTTGGCCGTCCGCATCAACCAACAACCATTCTTTACTAACGGTGTTTTTGTTGGCAGATACTGTTTTGTAACTTAATGTATCCATTTAGTTTTTTGTCTAATAGTTAATAATCATTGATTCCCTCCTAAGAGGGCCGCAAATGTAAGACTAAAAAATGTAATTACAAACCCTCCTAAACCAAAAGATTTTGCCCACAATCGGTAGGCCAAAAAATATGCTCAAATAGGCGGTTATCAGACGATTGACTGAAGTTAATGAGCCTCGAGCCAATTCGCTCCTGACCCTATGTCCACCACCAAAGGAACCGACAATTTGAAGGCATTTTCCATTTCGGTGCGCACGAGTTGGGTTAGGGCNTCGTATTCGGGTTGATAAACATCGAAGACCAATTCGTCATGAACCTGCANCAGCATTTTACTTTGGAGGCCTGCTGCCTTCATTTTGTCATGAATATGAATCATGGCAATTTTGATGATGTCGGCAGCGCTGCCTTGGATCGGTGCATTAACAGCATTGCGTTCGGCTCCACCCCGAACAACGGCATTCTGACTATTGATGTCTTTGAGGTATCGCCGTCTGCCCAAAACGGTTTGCACATAACCATGGTCTCGTGCAAAATTAATTTGGCTTTGGATATAAGCCTTTAACTTGGGATAAGTTTCGTAATAGGTTTCTATCAATTCTTTGGACTCGGACCGACTCAAGTCTGTTTGGTTACTCAGACCAAATGCGGAAACACCATAGATGATACCGAAATTGACGGTTTTGGCATGACTTCTTTGTGCTCTTGTCACTTCTTCTAGTGGCACATTAAAGACTTTCGCTGCTGTAGCGGCATGAATATCTTCTCCACGTTGAAAAGCGTCAATCATCGCAGTTTCCTGAGACAAAGCAGCGATAATGCGTAATTCAATCTGCGAATAATCTGCAGCCATAAGGACGTGGTTGTCGTCTCTCGGGACGAAAGCCTTTCTTACCGCTCGGCCGCGTTCTGTGCGGATAGGAATATTTTGAAGGTTTGGATTATTGCTTGATAAGCGGCCAGTCGCGGCAACTGTTTGCATGTAGTCGGTATGCACACGACCCGTCCTTGGATCGACTTGCAGTGGTAAAGCATCGACATAAGTACTCTTGAGTTTGGCCAACCCGCGGTAAGACAAAATATCCTCAATGATTTGATGGTCCTTAGCCAAGTGAGAGAGAATATCTTCCGAGGTCGCATATTGGCCAGTTTTGGTTTTTTTTGGCTTGGCAACCAGCTTGAGTTTCTCAAATAACACCTCTCCCAATTGTTTTGGCGACGCAATGTTGAAGGTTGTTCCTGCAGCATCATAAATAGCGGCTTCGAGTTGTTGAATGTCCGTTTCTAAGTCATGTGATAGGCCATTGAGCATGTCTAAATCAAGCCCAATACCCTCTAATTCCATTGCGGCTAAAACACGCAAGAGGGGTAGCTCAATATCTGCAAAAAGGGTTTGGTTGTCCGCCTGTTGAAGTTCTTTCAAAAAATGATCGCTCAATTGATAAGTGAGATCCGCCTGTTCTGAACTGAATTGGGTTTGCTCCTCTAGCGAGCAGCTGCGCCACGACTTTTGGTTTTTGCCTGGTTTGCCGATGAGTTGAGACAAGTCCATTGGCGTATAATTCAAATAGGTCTCTGCAAGGACAGATTGATCATGACGCATATCGGGATTAATGAGGTAATGGGCCAGCATGGTATCAAATAATGCGCCTCTAATGGCGATGCCATAGCGGGCCAAAACTTTAATGCTGAATTTTAAATTTTGCCCTACTTTTTGGATCGAATCATTAGTAAAAAATGGCGCGATCTCTGCCAATGTAGCTTTAAACCCCTCTTCGTCTTCGGGCAGTGCAATATAATACCCCGTTGCCTCTTTGAACGAAAATGAAATTCCTAATAAGTTACAGGTCATGGCATCTGGCTGATCTGTCGCTAACGCAAAACTCACCTTCTCCTGTGTTAAGAGTGACTTGATGAAGAGTTTAAGTCCTAATCCTGGGACCAAACTTTGATAAAAGTGTGGTGTTTCAGATATGTTTCTGCGCGAAGTATAGGCTGGGGTTTGTGGTGCTCCTTGGGTGTCGAACAGCGAAAACTGACCCGCGCCAGCTGAGGGTGTCGCCACAACTGTCTTTGCGGCTTGTTTTGAAGAGGAGTCTGTCGTTTTGGCCGTCTCTTTAGCCCCTTCCTGTGCTGCAGATGGGNTAAAAGTTTTTCTAAAATTATCAATGAGTCTGCGGAACTCTAAGGTTTCAAATATCTTTTCTGCTGCCGCCATATCGGGCTGCTCCATAATCAACGTCTGCGGGTCAAATTCAATGGGCACATCCAAAAGTATGGTTGCCAAAGTCTTAGAAAGTCTGCCAAGTTCGCCATTGGCTTCAATTCTTTCCTTCATTTTGCCCTTGAGTTCATGCGTGTTGGCCAAAAGACCCTCAAGACTTCCGTAGGCCTTGATGAATTTTTTCGCCGTTTTTTCGCCAACCCCCGGGAGACCAGGAATGTTGTCCGCACTATCCCCCATCATCCCTAAAAAGTCAATAACTTGCTCCGGTGTATCGACTTCAAATTTGGCTTGAACTTCTGGTATGCCCCATGTTTCATAGCCGCCACCAAATACTGGCCGATACATAAAAATATGATCCGAAACCAATTGGGCAAAATCTTTATCGGGCGTCACCATATAGGTGTCAAATCCTTGAGCTTCTGCTTTCTTTGCCAGTGTTCCAATGATATCGTCAGCCTCAAATCCCGCCTTGACCACCACAGGTATATGCATGGCATTGAGTATGTCCTGAATGAAGGGAACCGCAATTCTAATGGCTTCTGGGGTCTCGTCGCGATGCGCTTTGTATTGTGGAAAAATATCGTTGCGTAAATCACTGCCGCCTTTGTCAAAACATACCGCCAAATAATCAGGGCGTTCGCGCTTGATGACGTCAAGAAGCGAATTCATAAAACCCAGAATGGCTGATGTATCCATGCCTTTGCTATTGATCCTCGGGTTTTTAATGAAGGCATAATAGCCTCTAAAAATAAGAGCATAAGCATCGATCAGGAAGAGCTTTTTTGTGGCAGACATGGACAACTTTTAAGGTGTGTTTAAAACTACAAAACTTTGAGTAGGGAGGGAAATATGCTGTATGAAATTAGCCAGACCAAAGGGTATAAAATGAAAAGTCATCACAGATGTGATGACTTTTCGCCCCAAATTTGATTAACCCCAGACGGGATCAACCTACTTATAAAGTACAAATTTAGTAAAATAAAAGCATTGAGCCANTCTGTTGGCTGAGTTTTTGTTAAAAAAATAGTACTGCGCCCCCCTGTGTACAGATCATNATGGTGCAAAGCGACCTATTTATTAAAAAAAGCACTTGGTCTATTTTCAATTTTTCCATGAGCAGATTGGGTCACTGAAAACCCCTCATGAATACTGTATGATCCAACATTGCCCTGCTTGTCCATCGCGATGTAACCCACCTGAAAATTTTCGAAGTTCTGATTTTTGGCAACGATCCTGCCGATAGCTTTTTCGCAAGCTTGTTGTGGTGAAAGCCCCTGTCTCATGAGTTCAACGATAAGAAAGCTGCCAACAGTCTTTAAAACTTCTTCACCAAGTCCAGTAGCAGTAGCGCCTCCCACGTGGTTGTCTATAAAAAGCCCTGAGCCAATGATTGGTGAATCCCCGACACGCCCAGCCATTTTATAGGCCAATCCGCTTGTGGTACATCCTCCAGCAATATCGCCATTTTGATCCATGGCGAGCATGCCAATGGTGTCATGGTTTTCGATGTTGATGATCGGTTTGTACTCAGATGTGCGCTTCCATTCTTGCCAAGCTTTTTTTGAGGCATCAGTCAAGAGGTTGGTCCGCTCGAATCCTTGGGCTATTGCAAATTGTTCTGCCCCCTGTCCAGCCATCAAGACATGAGGAGTTTCTTCCATCACTTTTCTGGCGACCGAAATCGGATGCATGATATTTTTGAGATAAACCACTGCCCCATAATCTCCAGCTGAATTCATGATGCAGGCATCTAAAGTCACTTGTCCCTCTCGATCAGGCAAGCCCCCTAGGCCAACACTTTGTCCTTCAGCATTAGCTTCTTCTACGCGACAACCTTGTTCAATGGCATCGAGGGCACTCCCGCCTTGTGACAAAAGTTCATAGGCCGTTTGCACTGACGCCGGCACGTTCCACGTCGCCACAACGACAGGAGTCACAGACCCGGGCAATGTCATGGGCTGTTCTTCGCGGACTTGAGTGGCAGTCATTTCANNTGCCCCTGCGACGATNCCAAGCCCTCCCAAGGCCGAATTTTGAATAAATGTTCTGCGTTTCATATGGTCTAATTTATCGTTATTTCATCTGCAAATAGCCAGGCGCGCCCCTGGTCACTGTGCCCTAAATGCCATTGCGGTAGCGCCCCTAAGTTGTTTGCTTTGATTCTGATATAGCGCACTTGATCGGCTTCTAGGTCAAAAGTTATGGGCACCAACCGTGGTGATTCCTCTGGTTGCGGATCAGGCAATATTTGGCGTTTGCGGAAAATGGTCATTTTGTCTGGAGTGCTTCCCCCAGAGCAAGTCACCTGAGTCGGCGCAAAAATCCAACTGCGCTGGTCTTGTAAAAATTCTATAGTCACCTCATTGACCGACATCATCCGTCCTAAATCAATAACGGCTTCTAGATGTTGGTCATGAAACCCTTGCCATGCTCCTGTCCTAAAATCCTTGGCCCCTTTAAATCCATCAATCAAAGCATTTTGGCCGCCACCATTGTATTGATTGGCATACTCAGACAAAAGCGTGATGCTTCGGTCTGGGTCTATTTTAGTGAACGACGTAGTCAGAACAGGGCTTCTTTGTCCCGTCCTTGTGGTCGCATAAAACTTTAAATGACTGTCATCGGTGAGCTTAAAGGGCTGTTCATACAGCTTTTCGGCCTGGTCGTCTATGGTGTAATAAATAGTGGTGTTGGGATCGACATGCCCCAAAGCAACATCAGTCTCGTTTTTGAAGGCCACCGAGCCTTGAGAAATAAAAGGTGCAGGAACAATAGCGGCGGTTGCTATGCTCGTTATTGGTGCAGCGGCTTCTGAAGCGCCCCATTGGCTTGGGTCGGGACCCATAAAAAACTCTATTTGTGCCCCCGAGACCAATGTTTGATGACTCAAATAGGAGGTCATGAGTGCCTGGCCATTGACTTGCGCAGACTGAATATAAGGGTTTTCAGGACTATTGTTGTGCGCAATAATGGTGGTGATTTTTCCGTCAGGCAATTGCACCTTTGCCTGGTCAAAAAGAGGACTGCCGATGATGTACTCAGGTCTGCCGGGTGTTACAGGATAAAATCCGAGACTGCTCCATATATACCAAGCACTCATCTGACCACAATCTTCATTACCAGAAATGCCATCAGGCGTNGGCTGATATAATTCGGTTAATATTTCTCTTACCCTTGATTGAGTTTTGTCTGGTCTTTGCACAAAATTATAGAGATAAGCCATGTGGTGACTGGGTTCATTTCCATGGGCATACTGGCCAATGAGCCCGGTAATGTCGACTTGCTCGCGACCAGAGGTGACGGATTGGGCAGTAAAAGTTTGGTCTAAATGGCTTTCTAATGCTTGGGGTCCTCCCATGAGCGACATGAGTCCTTTGATGTCTTGAGGGACATAAAGACTGTATTGCCAGGCGTTGGCTTCTGTATAGTTAAAATTCACCTCGTATGGATCAAAGGGGGCAAACCACTTGTTGCGGTAACGCCCACGCATGAATCCAGTTTCAGGGTCAAATACATTTTTATAGGCCTGAGCACGGCGGCTAAAATATTGATGATCGTCTAGGTGACCAAGTTCTAGCGCCATCTGAGCAATGGCCCAATCGTCATAGGCGTATTCAAGGGTCTTCGAAACGCTTTCACTTTCTTCTTCTACTGGAATAAAACCCATGGCTTGATAGGCCTCGAGGCCTAGATGATTTTGTAAGGCACTATGTTTCATAGCCTCTAAGGCTTTTTCGGCATCAAAATCTTTATATCCCTTTAGATAGGCATCGGCAATCACAGACACGCCGTGGTAGCCAATCATACAACCCGTATAATTGGCCGACAAATCCCAGATAGGAAGAATGCCTCCTTCGTCGTATTTGGCCAGCATAGTTTTGATAAAATCATTGGTCCGTTCAGGTTCAATTAGTGTATAAAGCGGATGAGCAGCCCGATAAGTGTCCCACAATGAAAAAACGGTATAATAATCATGGTCTTTAGTTTGGTGTACCTCGAGATCCATCCCGCGGTAACGGCCATCGACATCTTGATAGAGATTAGGGGCGANCATGGTGTGATACAGACTGGTGTAAAAATTGACCATATCACTCTGGACACTTGTTTGGACTTGAATTTTGGACAGTTGTTTTGNCCAAAGCGCTTCTGTTTCTTGTCTTATTTGGGCAAATGTTTTGTCGCCGACTTCTGTTAAAGCATTATTTTTTGCGCCATCAATGTCCACAGCAGAAATGCCAACAGTTATGGTTATGGGTTCGTTGTCAGGATTGTCGATGCGGACATAGGCTTTAGTCCCTTCCGAATTTTGACCAAAGCCGGTTTCTTGATCCAAAGCATCAAATTCAATTGGATGAGAGAGGCGGATGTAAAAAAATAGCCGCTGGTCTTTTGCCCATGCCTCAGAAAACCGATGGCCTGTAAGCTCATATTTGCTGATGGTATCAATTTTGGCCTCAAGCAAAACATCTCGGTGTGCCAGATCAATCATAAAGTACTGATCCTTTTGATCCTCAAATTGATATTGGTGTACTCCGGCTCTTGGCGTGGNGGTGAGTTTGGCCGTCACGCCCACCTGATCTAAAAACACTTCATAATACCCCGGNGATGCCTTTTCACGATCATGCCGAAATGGTGCACGGTAACCTGATGCGCCATCAGCACCGTTATGGTATATGACCTCATGTGTTGGCATGATCAAAAGATCACCATAGTCGCTCACACCAGTGCCGCTGAGGTGAGTGTGTGAAAAGCCATATATATAGTGGTCGCTGTAATGATAACCACTACAGCCATCCCAGCCATCCAACCGTGTGTCAGGGCTGAGTTGGACCATTCCAAAAGGACTGGTTGCGCCAGGAAAAGTATGTCCATGACCACCAGTGCCGATAAAAGGATCAACCCATTGGATGAGGTTTGTCGCATCATNTGTTGGCCTTTGGGCGCACGCAAAACAAAAGAGCAACAGACAATAAAATATAGATCGGATCATGGCACGGTCATTAGCATGTCTAAATTTACAAATTAGGCGTTAAAAAAAAGCAAAGACCATCGATGCTTTTGCTCGTCGGATTATATTTGTAAAAAAAAATTGCGCTGGATCATATTTTTATTGCTCTACCTTTTGGTAGATTTTTACGCCTATCAAGGGGTCAAAACATTGAGTCGCCATCCACTGACGCCGTGGCTGTTTTTTGGCGCGTCATTTTTGGTTTTGGGGCTATTTGTATGGCAAATCACACTCTTATCAGATCAGCGCAACACATCGCCATTGCAACTCTATACTTTTGGTGTTTTTCTTGCCTTTTTTGTGCCTAAACTCATCGTTTTCGCGATTCTATTGACAGAAGACCTGATTCGTTTGCCATGGGGGCTATGGCGCCACTGGTTGGGGACAAGTGCTGATGTTGATGGTTTTTTGCCCAGTAGGAGGCTTTTCGTGAGCCGTCTTGCTTTGGGCTTGGCGGCTTTACCTTTTGGTGCGTTGTTGTATGGAATGATCAGAGGGAAGTACCAGTATCAGGTCTTGAAATACCAACTTTCGTTTGCCGATTTGCCTGAGGCATTTGACGGCTATACCATAACTCAGATCAGTGACCTACATTGCGGTAGTTTTGACGATGAACAAAAAGTGGCTTACGGGATTAATTTGATTCAGGAGCAAGACAGTGACTTGATTGTATTCACAGGAGACTTGGTCAATAATAAGGCCGAAGAACTTGATCGATGGCAAAAGATATTTGGTCAATTGACGGCACCTGATGGTGTGTTCTCTGTTTTGGGCAACCATGATTATGGTGATTATGTGCCATGGCCTAGTGCTGAGGCGAAGTCGGAAAACCTCGATCGCCTCAAACAAGGCCAGCAAGAAATGGGTTGGCGATTGCTTTTGAACGAGCAGGCGACCATCACTAAAGGTGATGACAAGATTCACTTGGTTGGTGTCGAAAATTGGGGCGCAGGCGGATTTAAAAAATCTGGCGATTTGGTTTCGGCCTCAAGTGGACTTGCTCCAGATGATTTTAAAATCTTGCTGTCTCACGATCCGTCTCATTGGGAGCAGCAAGTCAAAGACAATGATCAAAATTTTCATTTGACACTTTCTGGCCACACCCATGGCATGCAATTTGGCGTCGAAATACCAGGATGGTTCAAATGGAGTCCTGTGAAATACCGATATCCTTATTGGGCAGGCATTTATAAAAACAAAAACCGCTTTTTGAATGTCAATCGCGGTTTTGGCTTTCTGGGTTATCCGGGACGGGTTGGAATCAAGCCTGAAGTCACAGTGATTCAGCTGAAAAAAAGTGAAAATATCGGGTAATTGTAGGGAAATGTTATCTTTGTGCTGTAATCAATTAAACCTCAGCTGATTTATGTCAAAGTTTGGTGAAATTATTGAAGCACCGGTCCCTGTTCTTTTGGATTTCTACACCGAATGGGACCAATCATCTCAAGAGATGCATGCAGTCCTAAGAGATGTAGCGGCGGCGCTCGGCGACAAAGCAAAAGTGGTAAAAATTGACGTTGAAAAAAACGAAGAATTATCTCAAGCACTTCGTGTCAAAGGTTTGCCGACACTCATGATCTATAAGAGCGGCGAAATGAAATGGCGAAAAAGTGGCGAGCAAGATGCCAACACGTTAATTGGCCTAGTCAACGAGTATATTTAGCCACTGTTTAGAGCCTCGCGCATTGGTAGCCTCGCGCGCTGAGATGTGTCAGCAGTCGTGGCAATAGCCACGTCATTTTCTTTTGTGCTTTGAGGCTATCGTGCAGCACAATAATACTGCCGGGCTTAATATGGTCCAAAACCTTTTTGAGGCTTTTTTCTTTCGAAATATTATTGTCCCAGTCATAGCATAACAGATGCCACATGACTATTTTGTATCCTTTTCTGCGCAGCCATTGAGCATTCTGTCGGTTTAATCGCCCGTAGGGTGGTCGAAACAATGGCAAGTTCAAGCCGGTTTTCTCTTCGAATGCTGTGATGGAATTTTGGTAGGACTCATCAGTGACCCGCCCATCACATAAGTGGTGATGAGTATGATTGCCTATCTGGTGTCCTTGTTGTCTGATTTGTTCAAAAACTTCAGGGTGTCTCAGGACATTCTCGCCGATACAAAAAAAAGTGGCTTTAGCATCATGTGCTTTCAATTGACGCAACACCCATGGAGTGATTTCAGGGATGGGGCCGTCGTCAAAGGTGAGGTAAACTTGTTTGCGCCCTGTTGGGCCAATAGGTGTTCCTGTCCAGAGGCGCTGGGAAAAAATCCAAGGAAGCCAAGANGGTATGACGTGCAGGCGCAGGGGCATTTTGAACGATCAATTCAAATCAGATTCAGCCTGATCAATTTTATTGATGGGTCTTTCGTTTTGTAAGAATTCTTCATCTATATCTAACCCAACACGGTCGAATAAGCTGCGGAATAGAGAAACATCTTCTAAGAATTTGTCTTTAGTCATTTGATAATAGGAGGCCTGATCAAAAGCATTGACTAATAAAACCAAACCTTCATATTGATTCATTTTGCTGTATATTTCTTCAATATGATCAAGCTGATTTTGCACGCTCATTTGGCCATAATATTGAAGATATTCTCTATGCTTTTGCGTGGTTTGCTCAAACACCAAACGGGCTTTTTCGAGGGCACCAATTTCATAGTAGTTCCAAACAAAAGGATCTAATAAAGAGTAATATTCAAATAGATCGACAGGCATTTTTTCCATGCCAAGATCTAATATTGTTTCTGCCCGATCAAATTGTCGCTCCTTAATAAGTTGGTCGGCTAAACGGGCCAAGTTGCTGCGGTAGGTGATGCTATTGCGTCTGGTTTCTGTATCGTGATAAATGTCGGGATTCCCACTTTCACCCCAGTCCCAGTCCATNACGATATCATACATCTTGTCACTATCAATACGNCCCATTTGATAAGGGTTTCTCGGGTCAACTGGGGTCTTGATCGGTACGAGTTTATAGGCCACACCATCAAGTTGGAGGTAGTCTTTCATCCATAAATAATCATCGTCACCAAATGCACCACCACTAAAATAGATGGGGCGCTCCCAATGATTATTCGCAATGATGTCCAACATCAAAATTCGGTTTTTATAGATGAAGTCGCCACTAAGTTCAATATCGATGTGCGGCACGATCAGATCTGCGTCTTTTGGGTCGACAATTCCGTTGGCCAGCACGGCTTCTTTATCTACCGGAATGCGCACGATCTTCGATGGAAAGGCATTGATGAATTGCCCGCTGTTGAGTTCCACTTTAAACCGTCTGTCTTCACTGGCGACAAAGTCCATCCATGTTTCAATGTCAATGGTGTCTTTTATAGTTTCTTGATAAGCAATCACGTCACGAACACCATATCGGTATTGTTCATGCGTGAGTTGAGAGGGAATCGGTGCGCTCTCAAAGGCCTGTTTCTTCATGTCATCGATGTACCAGTCTGTTTGAAATAAGCTGGTATTTACAATGCGCACGTCTCGGCGATATTGCTCAATATTTTGCTGGTACCACAGCGCAAAAGTGTCGTTATCTCCAATAGTAAACAGGATGGCATTAGGGTCGCATGAATCTAAATACATTTGACCCATCGAATTGGCGGTTCTGCGCCCTGAGCGATCGTGATCGTCCCAATTTTCGGTGGCCAAAATGACTGGTGCTNCTGCAAGTGAAAGGGCAAGCCCAACTGGGACAACCCATTGCTTATTCCAGCGCTCGCGCAGCAGATCGATTAGGGCGAAGGCGCCATAACCAATCCACATTGCAAAGACATAAAAAGAGCCGACTATAGCATAGTCTCTTTCCCTTGGTTCATAGGGCCGCTCGTTGAGGTAAACCTTGAGGGCGAGTCCAGTGAAAAGAAAAAAGACCATCAGGACCCAAAAGCTTGTTTTTTCTCTTTTGACATGAAATGCCATGCCCAAAACGCCCAATATCAGTGGCAGAAAGAAATAGGTGTTGCGTGCTTTGTTTTGTGCTAAATCAGAAGGAAGGTTGTCTTGTGGTCCGAGACGAAGGGCGTCAAACCACGAAATTCCGCTGAGCCAATTGCCATTTAGGGCCGAGCCTTGTCCTTGAACGTCATTTTGTCGGCCAGCAAAATTCCACATGAAATAGCGCCAATACATATACCCAAACTGATGCACAAACATGAAGTTGAGATTGTCCAGCATTGAGGGTTTTTTGATGTCTAAAAATGGACTAAAACGCTTCAAGAAGTCATGATATTCTTTGCCGTCGACCAGTCCTTGGGCATGGGCCTCTTTGAATTTAGAAACTTCTTCAACGAGCCGGGCCTCATTTCGATATCCTCTTTTGATGCCAAACTCAAGACCTCCGGTGTAGTTGAGATAACTGCCGCTATGCTCCGAACTCCACATGCGCGGCAAAAGCGCTTTTTGCGCGTCATCTGTATTTTGCGCGGCATTTTTCCATTCGTTGACTACGATATACTTGCCGCTAGCGACATCTTTCTCGTATTTGGGCTTGTCATCTTTATAGGGCTTATCGGGGTCTAAGCCGGCATAAATTTCGGTAAACTGCGGGCCGTAAAAAAGATGGGTTTCAGGATACTGTTCTCGGTTGTAATAAGCCAACAGCTCTCGAGCATTGTTGGGGTTGTTTTCGTTGATTACTGTTCCGGCATTGGCACGAATTGGCAGCATGATCCAACTCGAAAAGCCAATAAAAATATAGAGAACGCATAAAATAAGGGTGTTGGCCTGAACCAGACCGCGCTTGCGTGTGGTGGTCAGGCCAAAATAAAACAAGGCGATGAATAGAAGACCAGCAAATGCAGTGCCTGAATTAAAAGGCATCCCAAGATTATTGACAAAAAAGAGCTCTGCAGCACTAAAGAATTTAAGTGTCCAAGGCAATAGGAGTTTAAAAATGAAGAGCAATACAGCGACAACAATAATATTGGCCCAAATAAAATTCTTAGTGGTGACGACTGGGTATTTTTTGAAGAAATATAAAAAACCAATAGCGGGAATNGTCAGAAGTCCCATGAAGTGCACCCCAAAAGATAGCCCAACAATAAACGAAATAAGGACGAGCCATCGGTCGCCACGTGGTGTGNACATATCGTTTTGCCATCTGAGTCCGCAGTAAAATAAGACGCTCAAAATAAAGGTAGCTGCGGCATATACTTCGGCCTCAACTGCGGAGAACCAAAAACTATCAGTAAAGGCAAAAGCAAGTGCCCCTACGGCAGCACTACCAACAATAGCGATGCCATTGAGAGGGTCTATTTCTGGTGTTTGAGGAGCCAGCCTTTTGAGCAGCAGACTCAAAGACCAAAACAAGAATAAAACGGTAAATGCACTAGCAAATACTGACATTAAATTGATGGTCAAGGCAATATTTGCAGGCTCCAGCGCAAAAATGGAAAAGAAAGCGCCTACGATTTGATAAAGCGGTGCTCCTGGGGGGTGACCCACTTCAAGATTACTCGCTGTGGTGATGTATTCTCCAGCGTCCCAAAAACTGACCGTAGGCTCAACTGTGAGCCAATAAGTCGTCAGGGCGATCAAAAATACAGACCATCCAATAATCCGGTTCCATTTCTCAAAATTAAATGCTGTCATGCCAGGGCTTTATATGATTGTTGCGAATTTATGAATAATTAATGAAGCCCGTCGTAAAAAGGCTTTCTTCGGAGCGTTAAAAATTTAAAAAAATTTACTTGTGCAACCCAAAGTTTGTATTAAATTTGCAACCGTTATTCCAAGAATGGCCTATGGTGTAACTGGCAACACGTCGGTTTTTGGTACCGAAGAGTCTAGGTTCGAGCCCTAGTGGGCCAACAAAATAAACCCTAACAAATGCGTTGGGGTTTATTTTTTCTGACAAAACCATACGCTTTTGTGCAACACAAAAAAATTTGGTATATTTGCACAGAATTTGATAACAGGATAAGAGAGGGGACGGGAGTCCCCTCTTTTTATAGCCAGAATTTATGAGAGATATTGTATCCGACCTATTAGAAAAAGCCTTCGCTGAGCGGCCTGATTTGTTTTTGATTGACCTAGAGGTCACTCCAGATTTGCAAATTAGGGTGACCATCGACGGTGACCAGGGCGTAACGGTGCAAGATTGTATCGACGTCAGTCGCGCGGTGGAACATAATTTAGACAGAGAAAATGATGATTTTTCTTTGGAGGTGTTATCGGCGGGTGTGTCGGAACCATTATCCAATCAGCGTCAATACAAGAAAAATATCGGGCGCACTCTTAAAGTATCCTCAAGTGAGGGTGAGTTTGAAGGTGTTCTCGAAAAAATGACAGAAACCGAAATCACGCTCAGTTTCGTGGTGCGCGAAAAAAAGCCAATTGGCAAAGGCTATGTCAAGGTTCAAAAAGAGGCAACTCTTCTTTTGGATCAAATAACCAAGGCAAAAGTGATGATAAAATTTTAATAAAGTAATATGGAAAATTTAGCGTTAATTGATTCTTTTTCACAGTTTAAGGACGACAAGTTTATTGATCGGGTAACCCTTATGGCGATTCTTGAAGATGTCTTTAGAAATGCTTTAAAGAAAAAATACGGTAGTGATGATAACTTTGACATCATCATTAATCCAGACAAAGGTGACATGGAAATATGGCGCAACCGAATTGTGGTTGCTGATGGTGAGGTTGAAGATCCTAACGCCGAGATTTCGTTGACAGAAGCCCGAAGGATTGAAGAGGATTTTGAGATAGGAGAGGACGTTTCTGAAGAAGTGAAGTTGATGGATTTAGGTCGTCGCTCAATTTTGGCGTTGAGACAGAATTTGATCGCCAAGATTCAGGAACATGACAACACCAATATTTACAAACAGTTCAAGGACTTAGAAGGAGAGATTTACACCGCTGAGGTACATCACATAAGACATCGTGCTGTAATTTTATTGGATGACGATGGCAATGAATTGGTTTTGCCTAAAGAAAAACAAATACCTTCTGATTTTTACCGTAAAGGGGATAACGTGCGTGGGATCATCGAAAGCGTGGAACTCAAAGGCAATAAGCCTTTGATCATTCTTTCCCGTGCCTCGCCTATATTCTTGGAGAAGTTGTTTGAGCAGGAAATTCCAGAAGTCTTTGACGGTCTGATCAATGTGAAGAAGGTCGTACGCATCCCAGGTGAAAAGGCCAAGGTTGCAGTCGACTCTTATGATGACCGTATTGACCCAGTTGGGGCATGTGTGGGGATGAAAGGTTCCAGAATTCATGGTATTGTTCGCGAATTGGGCAATGAAAACATCGATGTGATCAACTTCACCAACAATACTAACCTATTCATCACTCGGGCATTGAGTCCGGCGAAAGTGACCTCCATCAGTATAGATGAAGAGAAGAAACGTGTCGAAGTGATTTTGAAGCCCGAAGAAGTTTCTAAGGCTATTGGTCGCGGTGGGCACAACATCCGATTAGCGGGTCAATTGACGGGATACGAAATTGATGTTCTGCGTGAAGGTGCTGAAGAAGACGTTGAGTTGACTGAGTTCTCTGATGAAATCGAACCATGGATCATCAACGAATTGAAGAAAATTGGACTCGATACTGCAAAAAGTGTTCTAGAAAAAGATTTGCAATTTTTGTTGAGCAGAACAGACCTAGAGGAAGAAACTATTATCGAGGTCGTGAACATATTGAAACAAGAATTCGATGAGTAGTCCAAAGTTTGACTACTTTTACAACACAAAACGATAGAAAACAATAGGAAAAGCATTTATGGCTGAAGCAAAAACGATTCGGATCAACAAAGTTTTAAGGGAATTTAATATTTCGCTTGACCGCGCTGTGGAATTTTTAGGTTCCAAAGGGCACGTTGTCGAGGCGCGTCCGACATCTAAGATCTCTGATGTGGAATATCAAATCCTCTTTGCTGAGTTTCAGACCGACAAATCCAAAAAGGTTGAAGCCAAGGAAGTTGGAGAAGAAAAGCGTAAGGAAAAGGAAGAACTCCGCATAGAGCGTGAAAAGGAAGAGGAAGAAAAACTCGCTGCACCAATTGAAGTGGTCAAGGCCGAAAAGAAATTGGATGGGCCAAAAATGCTTGGAAAAATTGATCTGTCTCCAAATAAGAAAGTCCAAACCAAAATTGAGCCCGTAACGGTACAAGAATCAGTTCCTGAGCCATCAGCTCAGGTTCCTGAGCCAGAAGCTAGTTTGGCAGAAGAGCCTAAAGTTGATGCTCCTGCGGCAAAGGAAAAGGATTTAGAGGCAACAGCAACTGAAGCAGAAGCGCCCAAAAAGGAGGTTGTTGAGGCCCCTAAAGAAGCCAAAGCAGAAGCGGCAAATGACCCAGCTGCTGCAGATGAATCTGGATTGGTAAAGACCCAATACACCAAGCTCAACGGCCCTAATTTTACAGGAAAGACCATTGATCTGGCACAATTCAAAAAACCAGAGAAAAAAACAGACCCTAAGGCCAAAGAAAATGCGGACAAGCGCGGTAAGCGCCGTCGCATAACCAAAGGCCCAGGTCCTGGCAACCGCGATGCTCAAAAAGGCGCAGGTCGGGCACGTACGGCAATCACTAAAGAAGAGCCTAGCGAAGAAGAAGTGCAAAGACAGGTCCGTGAAACTCTAGAAAAACTTCAAGGGAAGTCTTCTAAAGGAAAGGGTGCCAAGTACAGAAGAGAAAAACGAGACATTCACCGTCAAAAAACGGAGGATGAAATGGCACAAATTGAGGCCGACAGCAAATTGCTGAAGGTAACAGAATTTGTCACGGTCAGCGAGGTGGCCACCATGATGAACACACAGGTGACACAGGTCATTTCTGCCTGTATGTCCTTGGGGATGATGGTGACCATGAACCAACGTTTAGATGCGGAAACTTTGTCTATTGTTGCTGAGGAGTTTGGTTACGAAGTTGAGTTTGTCAATGCCGATATCGAAGAGGCAATTCACGAAAATGATGACGCTCCAGAAGATTTGAAAGACCGCGCACCGATTGTAACGGTGATGGGACATGTTGACCACGGTAAAACTTCGTTACTGGATTATATCAGAAAAGAAAATGTCATCGCAGGAGAATCAGGAGGAATCACCCAGCATATTGGGGCCTATGGTGTGACCCTAGAGAGCGGACAGAAAATAGCATTTTTGGATACGCCGGGCCACGAAGCTTTTACGGCGATGCGTGCTCGTGGAGCTCAAGTTACAGATTTAGTCATCATAGTTATTGCGGCAGATGACGACATCATGCCTCAGACAAAAGAAGCCATTAGTCATGCTCAAGCAGCTGGTGTGCCGATCGTCTTCGCGATCAACAAGATTGACCGTCCTAATGCGAACCCCGATAAAATCAAAGAAGGCCTGGCCAATTTGAATTTGTTGGTAGAAGACTGGGGGGGGAAAGTACAGTCCCAGGACATCTCTGCGAAAACAGGAGAGGGCATCAGTGAATTATTAGAAAAAGTCTTGTTGGAGGCTGAAATTCTTGAATTAAAGTCAAATCCAGACCGAAGTGCCAACGGTACNGTTGTTGAAGCCTTCCTAGATAAAGGTCGAGGATATATTTCGACAATTTTGGTTCAGGGTGGAACACTCAAGGTAGGCGATTANGTTTTGGCTGGACAACATAGTGGTAAGGTCAAGGCCATGCACGATGAGCGCGGCCATGTGGTGGCTACTGCTGGTCCTGCAACACCAGTGTCAATACTTGGTTTGGATGGCGCGCCTCAGGCGGGAGATAAGTTTAATGTTTTTGAAGACGAGCGGGAAGCCAAGGCTATTGCCACCAAGCGAACACAACTTCAGCGTGAGCAATCAGTGCGCACTCAGCGCCATATTACCTTAGATGAGATTGGTCGTCGAATTGCTCTTGGTGATTTCAAAGAACTCAACATCATTCTTAAAGGTGATGTTGANGGTTCGGTAGAGGCATTGACAGATTCTTTCTTGAAGCTGTCAACAGAAGAAATTCAGGTCAATATNATCCACAAAGGTGTCGGTGCTATTACTGAAAGCGATGTTCTATTGGCCTCCGCATCAGATGCCATCATCATTGGATTTAACGTGCGCCCTATGGGTAATGCGAGACAACTGGCCGATAAAGAGGAAATAGACATCCGCAACTACTCGATCATTTACGACGCGATTAACGATCTTAAGGATGCCATGGAGGGCATGCTTTCACCTGAGTTAAGAGAAGAAATTACAGGAACAGCTGAGATCCGGGAGACCTTTAAGATTTCTAAAGTCGGTACCGTCGCTGGATGTATGGTTGTGAGCGGCAAAATCATGCGCAACAGTGGTGTCAGATTGATCCGTGAGGGTGTTGTGGTTTACACAGGCGTTTTGGATTCTCTTAAGCGATTCAAAGATGATGCGAAAGAAGTCTCTAAAGGTTATGATTGTGGAATGCAGGTGAAAAATTACAACGATATCTACGTTGGCGATGTCATCGAGGCGTTCCAAGAAGTGGCTGTGAAGAAGAAGCTTAAATAGCAAGCCCTTTGGCAGAGCTTTTGCCGCGGTTTACCCGAAATTATTTAGGGTCCTTGCGTGTTTTGCTGGGCTTCAATATGAAGGCAGTAGCAAATCNTTTCTGTATGGCCATTAGCGCTCTGTCGGCCTCAAGTCGAGAATAAAAATTGCCGGCCCAAACTTTATAATTTGGGGTTTCATATTCTATGACTGCAGGCCATTGATCATATTGTGCCGAATAGTTGGACAGGTAAACTTGTGCCTGCTCCAATGTGCCATAATAAAGTTGGATTGTATATGTATCAGTCAGCGTCATTTCTGTCTGCATGATTTTTTTCAAGGCCATTAATGAATCAATACGAGGGTCTTGCGTTATGGTTAATTCTTGGGCACCAACAGTGCTGAACATGCCAAAAATCATCGTGCCTAGGATCAAAAAATTCGTTTTCTGGGTCATAAAAGGGACTTATCAATAACAATCTAACACAAAAGTAGAGTTTAATCTTTTTAATCTGGCCGAAAACTTTATTTAGAATAGTTATAAATTAGTTTATCCCTTAAAGATTGAATTTCCAAAATCGACTTAATAATGTACTTTTGCACAGTTATTTTTAGGCTTAAAATAGAGGACTAAAATCAAGTTTTTTGTCAATCTCTTGCAGGTCAATTATATGGACAATAATTTAATCGATCGTATGGAACAGGTCCCTTACCGAAATCTACCCTCAAAATTGTCACTTCTTTTGTTGACGATGGTGTTTGCATTAACCGTCGCAAACCCAGTCGCTGCCGCAACGAATATATTGCCAACTCAGGCGATCGATACTGCAGCAGGAGAGGCACTTTTTAAAGCCAATTGTGCGGCATGTCACAAATTATATAAGAAAGCGACAGGGCCCGCCTTGTTTCAGGTAGGCGATAAATACGAAAAGAAGTGGCTTTATTCTTGGATCAAGAATAGCCAAGAAATGGTAAAATCTGGAGATGCTCAGGCCAATGCCATTTTTAAGGAATACAACGGTGCGGTGATGACCTCTTTTCCGCAGTTGAGCAATACAGATATTGACAATATTATCGCTTACACGTACAAAGCGAAAAAAGCCGTCGCTGCAGCGGCGGTGACCACGGCCACAACCTCCTCTAATTCAGGTGGATTTTCCAATGATTTGATTTTGGGTGCTCTAGTCTTGGTTTTTGGTCTATTGGTTGTGATGCTGGTTTTAGTTCAAAAAACCCTCAAACGAATTGCCNAGGCCAATGGCGTGACTTATGCTGAAAAGCCTGCGCGTAAACCNATTTGGCAAGCATTTATCGACAATCAATTTTTGGTCTTGGTGGCGTGTATCTTTATGCTATTGTCTTCGGGATACTTTGCCTATGGATACCTCATGCAAGTAGGTGTTGATCAAGGTTATGCGCCGGTGCAACCAATACATTATTCGCACCGAATTCACGCTGGTGACAACCAAATTGATTGTAACTACTGCCATAGTTCGGCCCGAAAAAGCAAGCACTCAGGTATTCCGTCATTGAATGTTTGTATGAACTGTCATAAAAATATTGGTGAGGTGGCTGAAACGACTCTTGCCGAAGGAAAGAACGAATATGGCGTGGACTACAACGCAGAGATCCAAAAGCTATATGCGGCAGTTGGTTGGGATGAGGATACCCAGTCTTACACAGGGGTATCGCAACCCGTCAAGTGGATCCGCATTCACAATCTGCCCGACTTTGCCTATTTCAATCACTCACAGCACGTCACTGTAGCTGGTGTAGAATGTCAGACGTGTCATGGCCCTGTCGAGGAAATGGAAATCATGTATCAATATGCTCCTTTGACCATGGGCTGGTGCATCAATTGTCACCGCGAAACAAACATTCAGGTGAAGGAGAATGCGTACTACGAAAAAATTCATGAAGAGTTATCCAAAAAGTATGGTGTCGAAAATTTGACGGCAGCACAGATGGGTGGTCTTGAATGTGGCAAGTGTCACTATTAATATAATAAAGTTTACAATTTTCAGATAGCATCATATGGCTTCAAATAAGAAATATTGGAAAAGTGTTGAGGAGTTAAATCCAAACAGTGCAGTTGTAGAAACACTCAAGCAAAATGAATTTGCTGAGCCGATACCAACTGAAGACTTTTTGGGCAATAAAACGGTCCTTGAAGGATCTTCTACGACCCGCCGTGACTTTTTGAAATATGTCGGATTCTCAACTGCGGCAGCTTCATTGGCTGCTTGCGAGGGACCGGTTATCAAATCGATTCCTTACGTCGTAGCGCCGGATCAAATTGTGCCAGGTGTCGCGAATTACTATGCGACAACTATGGCAGATGGTTTTGATTTTGCCCATATTTTGGTCAAGACCAGAGAAGGAAGACCAATCAAAATAGAACGCAATGATCTAGCCCACCACGGTGGTGTTAATGCCCGTGTTCATGCATCGGTTTTGTCGATGTACGACAAAAATAGATTGACCGGGCCGAAAGTCGATGGTCAAGACGCGACCTGGCAACAGCTTGACGAAGCCGTATCTAATGGACTTGAGGCACTGTCTGGTCAAGAAGTTGTTTTGTTGACACAAACTTTTGCCAGTCCAACGACTCAGGCACTGATTGCGAACTTTAAGAAAAAATACAGTCAAGTACGCCATGTCACCTATGATATGGTCTCTGCAAGTGATGCACTTGATGCTTTTCAAGAGGTATATGGTGTGCGGGCACTACCCGATTATAATTTCAGCCACGCAGAGGTCATCGTTTCTGTAGGAGCAGATTTCTTAGGCGATTGGCAAGGTGGTGGTTTCGAAGGAACTTACGCTAAGAGTCGCATCCCGAAGAACGGCAAAATGTCTCGTCATATTCAGTTTGAGTCAAACATGACCTTATCTGGGGCGAATGCCGACAAACGTGTCCCTTTAACTCCTGCGCAGCAATTGGGAGTCCTCGAAGTTATTTCTGGAGGATCATCTTCTGTAACCCTGACAGAAGAACTGAATCAAGTGGCCCAACAGGCCAAAGCACAATTGAACAAGGCAGGGCGCCACGGTGTATTGATCACAGGGCTTCCTAGTGTTACAGCACAGAAACTNGCGCTCAATTACAACCGCTCAGTTGGCTCACAGATAATGGATGCAGATCATCCAGTCATGAAGTATTCTGCTTCTGCTGCTCAGGTTAGAGCAGTGCTTTCTGGAGTGCTTTCGGGCGCTGTAAAAGGTTTGATCACTGTTGGTGTGAATCCTGTTTATGCCTTCCCTTCAGAAGAATTTGCTGCAGCCTATAAAGCACTCGATTTTTCATTGGCGTTTGCCATGAAAGATGATGAAACGGCAAGCTTATCAAAATTTGTAGCGGCGACGCCCCACTATCTTGAATCATGGGGAGACGTCCAGGTCAAGAAGGGGTCTTTTGCCTTGTCACAACCGACTATTCGTCCTTTGTTCAACACAAGACAATTCCAAGACTGTCTGATTGCTTGGACTGGAAAACAAGAGACTTATCACGATTATATAAAGGCATTTTGGGAAGAAAACATTCTTAAAGGTGGTTCCTGGAAAACCGCCCTACACGATGGTATCTACCAAAGTAATTTTACAGTGAGCGAAACGGATCTGCCGAAAATTTCGACCGAGAATCGATCTTTCGATACGGCTGGTGCGATGGCGTTATGTCTGTATACAAAAACAGGTCTTGGAGATGGTCGTCAGGCCAACAATCCATGGCTTCAGGAGTTGCCAGATCCAATCACCAGAACTTCTTGGGACAATTATCTGACCGTTTCGGCCGCTGATGCCCAATCACTAGGATTGANGAATGTTAATGTAGCCAATGGAGCACTTAATGGTAATTATGCCAGTGTTAAAGTTGGTTCGACTGTTTTAGAAAAAGTACCCGTTTTGATCCAGCCGGGTCAGGCAGTAGGGACAGTGGGATTAGCCTTAGGCTATGGCCAAAAGGCATCAATACAAGCAGAAATGCAAACGGGGGTCAATGCCTATGCACTTTATCAAGATTTTGTTTCTGTACAGTCAGCTGAGCTTCAGAAAACTGAAGGAACACATGAATTTGCTTGTGTTCAATTGCACAATACCATGATGGGACGTGACATCATTCGCGAAACCACTCTCGAGATTTTCAACACAAAGGACAAGGCACATTGGAATGCGATTCCTATGGTCTCTAAAGACCATGCAGAAATCCCAGTAACTTCTCCAGAGGCTGATCTTTGGGATTCTTTTGACCGTTCTATTGGACATCATTTCAACTTATCGATAGATCTTAACGCTTGTACGGGTTGTGGTGCTTGTGTCGTGGCATGTCATGCCGAGAACAATGTTCCTGTAGTCGGTAAAAGCGAAATGCGCCGCAGTCGTGACATGCACTGGTTGCGCATAGACCGTTACTACTCAAGTGAAGATTCTTTTGCAGAAGATGCCGATAAAAAGGACAACATTTCAGGCTTAAGCAGCTCACTATCGGAATTTGGCGAGATGGAAAATCCAGCGTCTAATCCTCAGGTGGCCTTTCAACCGGTCATGTGTCAGCACTGTAACCACGCTCCATGTGAAACAGTTTGTCCGGTAGCAGCGACCTCTCACGGGCGCCAAGGACAGAATCATATGGCATACAACAGATGCGTCGGAACACGTTATTGTGCGAATAACTGCCCTTATAAGGTCCGCAGATTCAACTGGTTCTTATACGCGGAGAATGACGAGTTTGACTACCACATGAACAATGATTTAGGTCGTATGGTATTGAACCCAGACGTTGTGGTCCGTTCTAGAGGTGTTATGGAGAAGTGTTCTATGTGTATCCAAATGACACAGAAGACTATTCTTGATGCCAAAAGAGATGGCCGCGCCATTAAGGACGGAGAATTTAAAACAGCCTGTTCTGCGGCCTGTGAAACAGGAGCGATACAGTTTGGTGACATCAACGATGAACAAAGTGAAGTGTTCCAACAAAAGGCAGATGATAGAATGTATCACTTATTGGAGGCCGTAGGCACCAAGCCAAACGTCTTTTACCAGACGAAAGTGAGAAACACAAACGAAGCATAAACTAAAGAAATTCAAGATATAGATATGGCGTCGCACTACGAAGCACCTATTAGAAGACCCTTAGTTACAGGAGATAAATCCTACCACGATGTTACTGTGGATGTGGCAGCTCCTGTAGAGGGAAAGGCAAACACCGCTTGGTGGATCGTCTTTACCATCGCCCTGACCGCATTTTTATGGGGACTGGGTTGTATCATTTACACTGTTTCTACGGGAATTGGTGTTTGGGGTCTTAACCGAACTGTAAACTGGGCATGGGACATCACAAACTTTGTTTGGTGGGTCGGAATTGGACACGCAGGAACATTGATTTCTGCAGTACTATTGCTCTTCAGACAAAAATGGCGAATGGCGATTAACCGTTCTGCTGAAGCCATGACCATTTTCTCAGTGATCCAAGCTGGACTATTCCCAATCATACACATGGGGCGTCCTTGGTTGGCTTACTGGGTATTGCCAATACCGAATCAATTTGGCTCGTTATGGGTCAACTTTAATTCGCCATTGTTGTGGGATGTATTTGCGATATCTACTTACTTATCGGTCTCACTGGTCTTTTGGTGGACTGGGTTGTTGCCTGATTTTGCGATGATTCGTGATCGTGCGATCACTCCTTTTACCAAAAGGGTTTATAGCATTCTGTCTTTTGGATGGAGTGGCCGTGCCAAAGATTGGCAACGGTTCGAAGAAGTATCGCTAGTCCTGGCTGGTTTGGCGACACCTTTGGTCCTTTCTGTGCATACAATTGTATCGTTTGACTTTGCGACATCCGTCATTCCCGGATGGCACACCACAATTTTCCCTCCTTATTTTGTGGCAGGGGCAATTTTTTCTGGATTCGCGATGGTCAACACTCTTTTGATCATCATGCGTAAGGTCTCTCATTTGGAAGATTATATCACCATCCAGCATATCGAGTTGATGAATATCGTCATCATGATCACCGGATCTATCGTCGGGGTCGCCTATATAACAGAATTATTTATTGCTTGGTATTCTGGAGTAGAATACGAGCAGTACGCCTTCTTAAATAGAGCAACTGGGCCTTACTGGTGGGCCTATTGGTCTATGATGACTTGCAACGTCTTTTCGCCCCAATTTATGTGGTTCAAAAAGCTCAGAACGAGCATCATGTTCTCATTCTTCATTTCAATCGTTGTAAATATTGGGATGTGGTTCGAACGTTTCGTGATCATTGTGACCTCTTTGCACCGTGATTATTTGACCTCGTCTTGGACCATGTTCTCACCGACATTTGTAGACATCGGGATCTTTATTGGAACCATTGGCTTCTTCTTTGTCTTGTTCTTGCTTTATTCTAGAACATTCCCTGTGATTGCTCAGGCTGAGGTCAAGTCTATATTGAAAGCTTCAGGCAGTACGTATAAGAAATTGCGCGCGGAGCAAGGTGATGATGCAAAGCATTATACCATGCCAAAAAAAGGGGCTGCTCAAGGATCAAAAACACAAAAAGATAGTTAATTATGGCTTCAAAAGTAATTCACGCTATTTATAACGACGATGACATTCTGATGAACGCTGTCAAGTCGGTCAGACAAGCACACTATCATATCGATGAAGTTTATACGCCTTTCCCCGTGCACGGGCTAGACAAAGCGATGGGCTTAGAAGGTACCAGAATTGCAATTGCGTCATTCATGTACGGCGTGGTAGGTCTTACTGTGGCTATTTTGATGATGAATTTTATCATGATCGAAGACTGGCCTCAGGATATTGGCGGAAAGCCTAGTTTCAGTTACCTAGAAAATATGCCTGCCTTTGTGCCTATTATGTTTGAAATGACGGTGTTTTTTGCCGCGCACTTGATGGTCATTACCTTTTACATGCGCAGTAAGCTTTGGCCGTTTAAAAAGGCCGAAAACCCAGATCCACGCACGACGGACGATCATTTCTTGATGGCTATTGACGCTGGACACCACAATGTGGATGAAATGATGAGCATGTTAAAGGAGACTGGCGCCGTGGAACTTAGTTTAATCGAAAATGAAGGAGATCATTAATATGAAAAACGCGATGAAAATAGCAGTGGTGACCTTGGTTTCATTGATCATGGTTTCATGTTTTGATAATGCAAAGCCAAACTATCAATACATGCCGAATATGTATGCACCTGTAGGGTATGAGACCTATGGAGATTACGAAATTTTTCCATCCGGCCAAGAGGCGATGCTCCCAGTAGACGGAACAATACCGCGTGGATGGGAACCATACGATTATCCAAATACAACAGCGGGGCTTAATGATGCGAAGGCGACTTTAACAAGTCCACTTGCTGTGACTCAAGAAAGCCTGGCCCAGGGGAAACAACTTTACGATATCTATTGTGCGGTGTGTCATGGTGAAAAAGGTGATGGTCAAGGAATTCTCGTCAAGAGAGAGAAGATTCTTGGGATACCAAGTTACGCTGACCCGGGACGATTGATTACTCCAGGAGGTGTTTATCACGTACAGATGTACGGATTGAATTCGATGGGCTCCTATGCCTCTCAGACCAATCAGGAAGAGCGTTGGGCCATTACCCAGCATGTGATGAATTTGAAAGCAACCCTAGAAGGGACGCCTTTATTGGTGCCAGAAGTAACGGCAGCAGATAAAACAGAAGAAAAAAGTACGAGCACCTCAGTTGCTGGTCATTAACAGGACTAAAGAGAATAGCTAGAGATATGTATACGCTACCCAATAAGTTAAAAGTTTTCGCCCTAGTTTTTATGGTGGTTGGTGCCATTGGCATTGTTGCAGGATTTCTTTCTACACCAAAAACAGTAGAAGAGGTCGAGGCCATTATGGCTGAAGCACATCACGATGGTGGTCACGCCACAAGTGAACATGATGCAGCTGCCCCTGAAGCGCACCAGTCTATGGGCCACCACAACGGTCAAGAAATGGACCATGGCAGTCACGACATGACTGCGGGGGATCACGGTTCAGAAGAGCATGGGTCTGGAGCACACGGCGCTCAAGATGCCCATCAAGAACATATGGAACATGTCATGCATCAGATGCAAAACCGACCATGGTCAGCGCTGTACATCGCGTCATTTTTCTTTTTCATGATTGCTTTAGGCGCATTGGCTTTTTATGCCATTCAATATGCAGCCCAGGCCGGCTGGTCTCCTGTTTTGTTCCGCGTAATGGAAGCTGTAACTGGTTATTTGCCCGTCGCGTCTATTGGCGTCCTAATTCTTTTATTGTGCTCAGCACTGGGCATTAACCATATTTTCCATTGGATGGACGCTGACCTAGTCAATCCAGACAGTCCGCATTTTGATAAGATTATTGCGGGTAAAAGTGGCTATTTGAACGTGCCATTTTTCATGATTCGTGCTGTGATATTCTTGCTAGGATGGAACCTCTACAGATGGGTTTCTCGCAAAAATTCTATTGCCGATGATCACGCTGAAGACCACAGTTTTTTCAAGAAAAACTTTAAGCTTTCTGCTGGCTTTCTCGTGTTCTTCATTGTGACAGAATCAATCATGTCTTGGGACTGGATCATGAGTTTTGATCCGCACTGGTTCAGTACGCTATTTGGCTGGTATGTCTTTGCTGGAATGATGGTCTGCGCGATTACCGTCATTGCCCTAGTGACGATATTCTTGAAGTCACAAGGATATCTTGAAGAAGTCAATGATAGTCATATCCATGATTTGGCTAAGTTTATGTTTGGGTTCAGCATTTTCTGGACTTATCTATGGTTTTCTCAATTCATGTTGATTTGGTACGCCAACATTCCTGAAGAGGTGACCTATTTCATCACCAGAATTGAAGATTATAAATTACCATTTTTTGGAATGATAGCCATGAACTTCTTATTCCCACTGTTATTGCTTATGAACAGCGACTATAAGCGTGTCAACTGGTTTGTTGTCATGGCAGGAGTTGTGATTTTGGCGGGGCACTACCTTGATGTTTTCAATATGGTGATGCCGGCAACTGTAGGGGATACCTGGATGATTGGTGTTCCGGAATTGAGTTCGGTTTGCTTCTTCTTTGGCTTGTTTGTTTATGTGGTCTTCAATACCCTGACCAAGGCACCAATGGTTCCTAAGAAGAATCCTTTCATTAAGGAGAGTAAGCATTTTCACTATTAATTAATCGAAGAAAGTTAAATAACGATGACCGCATTTTTAGTTGTTTTAGTAATAGTTCTTTTTGGTGTCGCCCTTTGGCAATTAGGGAAGATATTTGAACTCTCCAAGTCAACCACNGACAGCAGCAGCGCACAGATCGCCAATGATAAAGATAATGACATCAATGGGTCATTGATGCTCATGTTTGTCGTGTTTATTTATGTGTTGGCATTCATATCGCATTACAAATGGAGCAAAGTCTTTCTCCCAGAAGCGGCATCTGAGCATGGTGTTGATATTGATCAATTGTGGTTGATCTCGATGGTGCTGATTTTTGTTGTGGGCATCATCACACAATGGCTTTTGCACTACTTCGCTTTTAAATACCGGGGCAAAAAAGACCAGAGAGCAACCTTTTATGCCGACAATGATAAGTTAGAATTCATTTGGACCATCATCCCGGTTATTGTATTGGCCGCGTTGATTTTATATGGTTTATTTACATGGACAGACATCATGAACGTTGAGCCTGACGAAGACCCTATGGTGGTCGAGCTTTATGCTTACCAATTCGACTGGCGTGCACGCTACAGTGGTGATGATAATGTTTTGGGTGAGGCCAACGTAAGATTGATTGAAGGTTCCAACACCTTGGGTGTTGATACGGCCGATCCAAATGCTCAGGATGATATTGTTGTTTCTGAATTACATTTGCCCGTTGGGAGAAAAGTGTTGTTCAAGATGCGTTCTCAAGATGTACTGCACTCGGCATATATGCCGCATTTCCGTGCGCAAATGAACTGCGTCCCAGGGATGGTCACTCAATTTGCGTTCACGCCAACAATCACGACTCAGGACATGAGGCTGAACGACGATATTGTGGCAAAGGTTAAGGACATCAATTCGAGACGTCGCGAAAAAAGTATAGGGCTAGAAGCTAAAGGNGACGAGGCTCTAGANCCTTACGAATTTGATTATCTACTGTTGTGTAATAAGATATGTGGTAACAACCATTACAACATGCAGATGAAAATAATTGTTGAAACTGAAGCTGAATATAATGCTTGGCTTGCTGAGCAAGGTTCAGTTGCGGAAACGCTTAATAAGTAATTAAAACTCTTAGTTAAAAGATATGTCAGCACACACGCACGATACGGCAGGAGATCACCACGACGACCACGGACATCATCACAAGGAGACATTTGTGACTAAATATATTTTTAGTCAAGACCACAAAATGATTTCAAAGCAATATCTTATTACAGGTTTGTTTATGGGGATTATTGGTATTGGCATGTCTTTGATATTTAGAATGCAATTGGCCTGGCCAGACAAGCAATTCCCAATTTACGAAGCCTTATTAGGCAAATGGGGCTTGGATGGTGTTATGGATCCTAGTGTTTATTTGGCTTTGGTCACCATACACGGTACGATCATGGTGTTTTTCGTTTTGACTGCTGGATTGAGTGGAACTTTTAGTAATTTATTGATTCCTCTTCAGATTGGTGCACGAGATATGGCGTCCGGATTCTTGAACATGGTGTCGTACTGGTTGTTCTTCCTTTCGAGTGTGATCATGGTCCTTTCTTTATTTGTTGAAGCTGGTCCAGCTTCTGCAGGTTGGACGATCTACCCACCATTAAGTGCATTGCCTCAAGCCATTCCTGGCTCTGGCGCTGGGATGACTTTGTGGTTGGTTTCAATGGCTATTTTCATCGCGTCGTCTCTCTTGGGATCATTGAATTATATTGTAACGGTCATCAATCTCAGAACAAAAGGGATGTCTATGACGCGTTTGCCACTGACCATTTGGGCCTTCTTTGTAACGGCCATTATTGGAGTTGTATCATTTCCAGTTTTATTGTCTGCGGCGCTGATGCTCATCATGGACCGTAGCTTTGGTACGTCGTTCTTTTTGAGTGATATTTATATCGCAGGAGAAGTATTGCATCATCAAGGTGGATCGCCTGTCCTTTATGAACACCTTTTTTGGTTCTTAGGACACCCTGAAGTTTATATTGTATTATTGCCGGCACTGGGGATCACTTCTGAAGTCATTGCCACAAATTCACGTAAACCAATATTCGGTTATCGTGCGATGGTGGTGTCGATCTTAGCGATTGCCTTCTTGTCTACAATTGTTTGGGGGCATCACATGTTTATTTCTGGGATGAATCCTTTCTTAGGATCGGTCTTTACCTTCACCACCTTATTGATTGCGATTCCCTCTGCGGTCAAGGCGTTTAACTATATCACCACGCTATGGAAGGGTAATCTTCAACTCAATCCTGCAATGTTGTTTTCTATTGGTTTGGTGTCAACATTCATTACGGGTGGTTTGACTGGAATTATTTTGGGAGACAGTGCTTTGGACATCAACGTCCATGACACCTATTTTGTGGTTGCCCACTTCCACTTGGTGATGGGTATTTCAGCACTCTATGGATTATTTGCGGGGGTTTATCATTGGTTCCCAAAAATGTTTGAGGGCAAGATGATGAACAAGAATCTTGGTTATGTCCACTTTTGGGTAACGGCAATCGGCGCCTATGGTGTGTTTTTCCCAATGCACTTTATCGGTATGGCAGGATTGCCACGACGCTATTATACCAACACAGCATTTCCTTATTTTGATGATTTGGCGGATGTCAATGTGATCATTACGATTTTTGCCTTTATCACTGCGGCGGCACAATTGGTCTTCTTGTATAACTTTATTCAGTCGATGTTCTTTGGTAAGGTTGGGCCGAAAAATCCATGGAAGTCCAACACACTAGAGTGGACCGCAGAAGTGGAGCACATCCACGGGAACTGGGATGGGCCAATACCTGAAGTACACCGTTGGGCCTATGATTACAGTAAATTGAATAAGGATGAGAGTGATTATGTTTTGGAAGGCCAAGACTATACCCCTCAGACTGTTCCGCTACAGGATAATGAAGAGGAAATGCATCATTAGGAGCAGGTCTTTTTAGGAGCATCCCCCGTTAAAACTTCATTTTAGCGGGGGATTTTTTTATCCATTTGGCATGCCTCTACTTTGTATATTTGTGATATGAACGAGCATTTGGATCCTACTGAGCATAACTTGACCCCTCAAGATTTAGACATTGAACGCAAGTTGCGTCCACTAACTTTCGAAGATTTTACAGGTCAAGATCAGGCATTGGAAAATTTAAAGATTTTTGTCGCAGCAGCCAACCAAAGAGAAGAAGCATTAGACCACACGCTTTTTCATGGACCTCCCGGTCTTGGCAAAACCACCTTGGCACATATATTGGCTCAGGAATTGGAGGTTGGCATTAAAGTCACTTCGGGTCCTGTGCTGGACAAGCCAGGCGACTTGGCGGGCCTATTGACCAATTTGGAACAACGCGATGTGTTGTTTATTGANGAAATCCACCGCCTGAGCCCAATAGTCGAGGAATATTTGTACAGTGCGATGGAGGACTATAAAATCGATATCATGATTGAGTCAGGGCCAAACGCACGAACGGTGCAAATCAATCTAAACCCATTTACACTCGTCGGGGCCACAACACGGTCAGGTCTACTTACAGCGCCTATGCGTGCTCGTTTTGGTATTGCATCAAGATTGGAATATTACAGTACCGAATTATTGACCACTATTGTAGAGCGTAGTGCGGACATCTTGGGGGTCCCTATCTCTATGGAGGCGGCGATAGAAATTGCCGGCCGCAGCCGAGGGACGCCTCGTATTGCCAACGCTCTATTGCGCCGTGTGCGTGATTTTGCGCAAATCAAAGGCAATGGATCAATAGATATTGCTATAGCACAGTTTGCGCTTAAGCAGCTCAATGTTGATGCCTATGGATTAGATGACATGGACAACAAAATATTGACAACGATCATCGAAAAATTTAAAGGAGGTCCCGTTGGGATCACGACATTAGCAACTGCTGTCTCTGAGAGCGCCGAAACCATTGAAGAAGTCTACGAGCCGTTTTTGATACAGCAAGGATTCATCATGCGCACACCAAGAGGTCGGGAAGTGACTGATTTTGCCTACCGCCATTTGGGTTTGGGTAATGGCCCGTCTAAGGGCGGATTATTTTCATCCTAAAGCGCAACCAATACATGAATGTCGAAACAGAACACGCCCAGCTCATTAAATCTGAAGCCAAACGATTAGGTTTTATTTCTTGTGGCATCAGTAAGGCAGGTTTTCTGGATGACGAGGCCCCTCGCTTAGAGTCTTGGCTCCAAGGGGACATGCAGGGTTCTATGTCTTATATGGAGCGGAATTTTGACAAGCGNCTGGACCCGACAAAATTAGTGCCCGGAGCNAAGAGCGTGGTGTCTTTATTGTATAATTANTTTCCGTCTCAGGAGCAGACCAGTGACACTTACAAAATCTCAAAGTATGCTTATGGNCAAGATTACCACTATGTGATCAAGGATAAACTCAAGGAGTTAATGGCGACTATTCGCGAGGAAATCGGGGATGTTCAAGGGCGCATCTTTGTGGATTCAGCTCCGGTTTTAGAAAAGGCCTGGGCGGCCAAAAGTGGATTGGGNTGGGTAGGCAAACACAGCAATCTTCTCTCCAAGCAAGTCGGGTCNTATTTTTTTATTGCAGANCTCATTATCGATCTGCCTCTGGCGCAAGATGGTCCCGCTACAGATCATTGCGGGAGCTGCACGGCCTGTATCGACGCCTGCCCGACACAAGCGATTATTGCGCCATATGTGGTCGATGCCAATAAGTGCATCTCCCATATGACCATCGAACTCAAAGATCAAATTCCTGGAAATTTTTCTGGNGCTCTAGAGGATTGGATGTTTGGGTGTGATGTGTGCCAGGATGTGTGTCCTTGGAATCGATTTTCACAGCCACATAATGAGCCTTTATTTGCGCCAAATGACGCATTAATGTCCTTCACAAAAGCACAATGGACCGAACTTACGGAAGATGTTTTTAATGAGATTTTTAAAAAAAGTGCGGTGCAACGTGCGGGTTATTCGGGCCTGATGCGCAACATCAANTTTTTAAAAGATTAAGGACTAAAATTTTTTGGTATCACCAAGTCTGCTAACTTTGTTATAGCAGTATCAATTGACTATGAGCAAGCAAAGTAAACGCAGAGAAGCCCTATTATATCACGCCAAACCACGTCCCGGCAAAATTCAAGTTGTGCCGACCAAAAAGTACGCCAGCCAGCGAGATCTTTCGTTGGCCTATTCGCCAGGTGTTGCAGAACCCTGTCTGGAAATAGAAAAGTCTAAGGAGAATGTCTATCGCTATACCAACAAGGGCAACCTTGTGGCTGTGATCAGCAACGGTACTGCAGTCTTGGGTCTGGGTAATATTGGCCCGGAGGCCTCCAAGCCCGTAATGGAGGGCAAGGGATTGCTGTTCAAGATTTTTGCGGATATCGATGTTTTTGATATTGAGCTCGACACAAACGACATCGATGCCTTTGTGACGACAGTGAAGCATATTGCCCCTACTTTCGGAGGCATAAATCTTGAAGACATCAAAGCGCCCGAGGCTTTTGAAATAGAGCGCCGACTCAAGGAAGAATTGGACATCCCAGTGATGCATGATGACCAACATGGTACCGCAATTATTTCTGCAGCAGCGCTGCTCAATGCTTTAGAACTTGCTCAAAAATCTATAGAATCGGTACGCATTGTCATCAGCGGAGCTGGGGCGGCCGCGATTTCTTGTACTCGTCTATACAAGGCCTTTGGAGCAGACCCAGCCAATATTGTCATGTTGGATAGTAAAGGGGTCATCCGGAAGGATCGACCGGATTTGAGTGATGAAAAAAATGAATTCGCCAGCCACAGAAAGATCGACACCCTCGAGGAAGCTATGGTCGATGCCGATGTTTTTGTCGGATTGTCTATTGCGGATATAGTGACGCCGAAAATGCTCAAAAGCATGGCGGCCAATCCCATCGTTTTTGCTATGGCCAACCCTGATCCTGAAATTAAATATGACTTGGCGATCAAGTCGCGGGCCGACATCATCATGGCCACTGGCCGAAGTGATCATCCTAATCAAGTCAACAATGTCTTAGGTTTCCCATTCATCTTTCGAGGCGCTCTCGATGTACGGGCCACAAAAATCAATGAAGCCATGAAAATGGCTGCAGTAAAGGCTTTAGCCGACTTGGCAAAAGAACCGGTTCCGGAGCAAGTCAATGTCGCCTATGGCGAGACAAAACTACAATTTGGTCGAGACTATATCATTCCAAAACCATTCGATCCGCGGTTGATCGCAGCGGTACCGCCTGCGGTAGCTAAAGCAGCTATGGAAAGTGGAGTGGCCCTTTCTCCAATCAAAGACTGGGAAAAATACGAAGAGGAGCTTCTAGACCGTATGGGCAACGACCACAAAATGCTCAAATTATTATTTGACCGCGCCCGGTCTAAACCTAAGCGTGTTGTTTTTGCAGAAGCGGATCATTTGGATGTGATCAAGGCGGCACAAATTGTATTTGAAGAAGGGTTCGCTAAGCCAATTCTTTTGGGGCGCAAGGAAGTGATTTTGGAGCTCATGGAAGAAATTGATTTTGACGAAGACATCGAAATTATCGACCCTAAATCAGATGATCAAGAACAACAGAGGCTTCTTTATGCCCAAAAATTTTGGGAATTCAGGGAAAGAAAGGGAGTGACTTTGTTTGATGCCAAACGTCTGATGCGTGAGCGCAGCTATTTTGGCTCGATGATGGTCAATCTTGGTGATGCAGATGCCATGGTTTCTGGTTATGCTCGTGCCTATCCAACCGCGCTAAGGCCTATCTTGGAGACTGTTGGTCGATTTGATGGAGTCGATAAGGTCGCCGCGACCAATCTCATGCTCACCCCCAAAGGCCCGATTTTCATTTCGGACACCTCGATCAATATTGATCCAACAGCAAAGGAATTGGCCAACATTGCACAAATGACCAATTACACCATGAAAATGTTTGGGGTTGCTCCTGTGATTGCCATGATTTCTTATGCCAATTTTGGGTCGTCCGATGATCCACATGCCGCTAAAGTAAGGCAGGCAGTTGCTTTGTTGCATGAATCTAATCCAGACATGATCGTGGATGGAGAATTACAGGTTGATTTTGCGTTGAATAGTGAAATGCTCAAGAGTAAATTTCCGTTTTCAAAACTTGCTGGGCGAAAGGTCAACGCTTTGATCTTTCCGAACCTCGACGCCGCCAATAGTAATTACAAGATGCTCAAGGAGCAAAAGGATGTAGATTCAATTGGTCCGATCATGCTTGGCATGCGCAAAGCCGTGCATGTTTTTCAGCTTGGCGCCAGCGTGGAAGAGATGGTCAACATGACCGCGATAGCCGTGGTTGACGCACAGCAAAAGGAGCAGGGAGAAAAGCAGCAAAAGCGCAAAAAACCTAAGGTTTAGATGCCTTTTTTTCCTTTTGCCAAGTCTTTTGAATGCAAATATTTATGCTATATTTGAGTCCTCAACCTCATGTGACAAATGATTGCTCAAATACAGGGAAGATTAGTAGAAAAAAACCCCACTGATGTCGTCATCGACTGCCATGGTGTGGGCTATTTTTTGAACATCTCTTTGTACACCTATTCTCAGTTACCACAGAGCGAGAGTGTGGTGCTTTTTACACAACTATTGGTGCGTGAAGACGCCCATATTCTATATGGTTTCACGACCAAGCAGGAACGCGCTGTATTTAATTTATTACTATCGGTCTCGGGTGTAGGGGCCAGTACCGCAAGAACGATGCTGTCCTCTCTATCACCTGATCAGGTGCGTGATGCCATTGTGAGCGAGGATATTGCCGTGATNCAAAGCGTCAAGGGGATTGGCGCCAAGACAGCGCAGAGGGTCGTTTTAGACTTAAAGGATAAAATCATAAAATTATACGGATCTGAGACACAATCTTTAGGGTCGAGCAATACCAACAAAAATGAAGCGTTATCTGCTTTGGAGACCTTAGGTTATGCAAGAAAAATAGCAGAAAAAGCCTGTGATTCAGTCCTAAAGATAGAGCCGCAAGCCTCGGTTGAAGAAATCATCAAGAAGGCCTTTAAATATTTATAATATTGAATATTAAATTACCTTTTCTTTCTTTCTTACGTTCAGCAGTGTTGCTGGTTGTGTTGTCATGTGGTCAGCTCAGTTTTGGACAAGACACGACGGTGACGGGTTCTGTGATGGGACGCATGGACTTGCCAGACCCAGGAAGCATTGAAAATATGTATACTTACGATCCGATCACGGACCGTTATATATTGAGCAGAGTTTTAGGGAATTTTAGCCTATCCTATCCGGTAATTTTGACGCCAGCTGAATATGAAGAAAGAGTCCTCAGCGAAGAGATAAAGTCTTATTTTAAAGAAAAAATTGATGCGGCCGACGGTCGAAAAGAAGGAGCTGAAGAAGCGCAACAGAATCTACTGCCAACCTTTTATGTCAATTCTAATTTTTTTGAATCTGTCTTTGGGGGCAACACTATCGAAATCATTCCACAAGGATCTGTTGAAATGGATTTAGGTCTTTTGTACACCAAACAAGACAATCCTCAATTTTCACCACGTAACCGAAGCAATCTATCTTTTGACTTCGATCAGCGCATTAGTTTGAGTTTGCTTGGTAAAATCGGTGAGCGTTTGCAGATTTCTGCGAACTACGACACCCAATCTACTTTTGATTTTCAGAATGCGATCAAGTTAGAATATACCCCTACCGAGGATGACATCATTCAAAAGATAGAAGTTGGAAATGTCAGCATGCCGCTCACCAGCAGTTTGATACAAGGGGCACAAAGCCTGTTTGGTGTCAAAACACAACTTCAGTTTGGCAAGACAACGATCACGGGAGTGTTTTCTGAACAGAGATCTGAAACACGCTCCGTTGTGGCTGAAGGCGGTGCAACCATTACGGATTTTGAGCTTTTTGCACTGGATTACGACGAAAACCGACACTTTTTCTTAGGGCATTATTTTAGAGACAATTACGATAGAGTGCTCAAGAATTATCCATTCATCAATTCAAACGTACAAATCACAAGGGCTGAGGTCTGGATCACCAATAGAAACACCACAACTAATGATGTCCGCAACATCATCGCTCTCCAAGATATTGGTGAAGCCAATGTGGATAATATTGGTTTAACGACCGTACCTGGAGGATTTCTGAATGTGCCGAGAAATGCGTTTCCAGACAACAGTAATAATGATTTTAACCCTTTTGGCATCAATAATCCCGCAGAACAAAGTGTGCTGAACGCTTCAATTCGCGATGTGGCGACAGCCTCAAGTGGTTTTGGTGGTGTGCCAGTGAATGACGGAATTGACTATGTGAGTCTTGAGAATGCCAGGAAACTGCAGCCGAATGAATACAAGCTCAATAACCAATTGGGCTACATTTCTTTGAATCAACGCCTGAACAATGACGAGGTCCTTGCCGTGGCATTTCAGTTTACGGTCAACGGGCAAGTTTATCAGGTTGGTGAATTTTCTACCGATGGTATTGAGGCGACGGGTCAAGAAGGTGGGGGTACGGGTTCAGGTTCAGGTTCTGAAGAACCCAATAATCCGACCCAGGCCATTCCGCAAAACTTGGTGGTTAAACTGCTAAAGAGCAACATCACCAACGTCAATGAACCGGTTTGGGATCTGATGATGAAGAANATTTATCCTATCGGAGCCTACCAATTGGAGCGTGAGGATTTCAGAATGAATATTTTGTATTTGGATCCTTCACCACTNAACTATATCACACCTGTAGAAGGCAGTANTTTTCCNGAACCAGATCTTTCGGATCTCAATGCGGTCGATCTCAACGACGCGACGTTATTGCGGGTCTTTAATCTGGATCGTCTGAATTTCAACAACGACCCTCAACAAGGTGGAGATGGGTTTTTTGACTTCTATCCAGGGCTGACTGTAGACACGCAGAATGGAAACATTATTTTCACAAGTGTCGAGCCATTTGGAGATTACCTGTTCGATAAGCTCTCCAACGACACCCAAGAATATTACGACATTCCTGAGACCTATAACGCCAACCAACAAAAATACGTCTTTCGCACCTTGTACCGCAGCACCAAGACACAGGCGGAGCAGCAGGAGAGTCAAAAAAACAAATTCCAATTAAAAGGGACCTATAAATCAACGGGGTCAGATGGTATCCCCATTGGCGCATTCAATATTCCGCAAGGATCTGTTACCGTTACTGCCGGAGGACGGACTCTGGTAGAGGGTGTCGATTATACAGTGAACTATCAACTTGGCCGGGTACAGATTCTTGATCCGTCGCTGCAAAATTCCAATACGCCGGTCAACATTAGTGTAGAAAATAACACCCTTTTTGGGCAACAAACCAAGCGCTTTACGGGTCTTGATATTCAGCACAAATTCAGTGATGATTTTCAACTCGGGGGGACCTTTTTGAATTTGAATGAGCGCCCAATGACTCAAAAAGCTGCCTTTCAGAATGAGCCCATTAACAACACAATGTTTGGGGTCAACGTCAATTATTCCACAGAGGTCCCATTTTTGACTCGAATGGTCAATAAACTGCCAAACATCGACACAGATGTTCCCTCGCAAGTGTCCCTCAGGGGTGAATTTGCCTATCTTTTGCCAGGAGCGCCCAAAGTTTCTGACTTTGGCGGAAAGGCAACGGCCTATATTGACGATTTTGAAGCAGCACAAACCGCGATTGACATTTCTGCGCCACTGACATGGTTTTTGTCAAGTGCCCCAGTGGGTTTGGGTGGTGAACTTGAAAATGACAATTTATCTGCCAACTACAACAGAGCAAAGCTGAATTGGTATACGATTGACCCTATTTTTTATAGCGCTCAAAGACCAAATGGTATTGGGGAACAAGACCTGTCATCGCCGTTCACAAGACGTTTGTTTCGCAATGAGATTTTCCCTGATCAAGATATTGTCCAAGGACAAACCCAAGCATTGTTTTCTTTGGATTTGAATTATAAGCCAACAGAGCGAGGGCCTTATAANTTTAACCCTTCGGCGACAGACAATGTACTCAATAATCCCGAAGCAAGATTTGGTGGAATTTCNCGCCAACTCACCACAACTGACTTTGAACGGAGTAATGTAGAATACATCCAGTTTTGGCTAATGGATCCCTTCATTTACGAAGAATACGCCAATAATCAAGGGGGTAAGGTGACTTTCGATTTGGGAAACATCTCTGAAGATGTGCTCAAAGATGGACGCAAGCAATATGAAAATGGTTTGCCTGAGGACGGTTCCTTGCTCAATACAATTGAGACCAACTGGGGCGTTGTTCCGAGTAATCAATCCTTAGTTTATACGTTCAGCAGCGCCGGAAACGATAGGATCAACCAAGATGTTGGATTGGACGGTTTGAATGATGCCGCTGAAGCAATACGCTATACCAACTTTGCAAGTCAAGAAGACCCCGCACGTGACAACTACACTTATTTCTTGCAGGCTGAAGGGTCTCTTTTAGAGCGCTATGACCAATACAACGGGACTCAGGGCAACTCGCCTGAGACTCTGAGCAATACCAATCGCGGCTCTACGGCACAACCGGATGTGGAGGACATCAACCGTGACAATACCATGAACACCGTTGACAGCTACTTTGCTTACGAGTTAGACATCAGACCAGGAATGAATCTAGAAACGCCTTATGTCACAGATGTTCGTGAAATTAATGTCACGACGCAATCAGGGCAAGATCTGCCTGTGCGCTGGATTCAATTCCGAATTCCCTTAAGTGAATATACTGATGCGGTCAACGGCATCTCTGATTTCAGGTCGATCAGATTCATGAGGATGTACCTTTCTGAATTTTCGCAGGAGACGGTATTGCGTTTTGGAACATTGGAACTCTTTAGGGGAGATTATCGCCGGTATACAGAATCTTTGGATATAGATGGTAGTCCGAATGAGATGGACAACACGACTTTTGAAAATGAGGCCGTGGGGATCATTCAGAATAGTAATTATGTCATTCCGCCGGGCGTTTATCGTGAGGAGTTAAATAACAACAACAACATCATCCGCCAAGATGAACAGTCATTGGCCTTGAGGGTCTGTGACCTGTCTCCAGAAGACGCTAGAGCAGTCTACAAGAATTTTAATGTAGACATGCGTCAGTACAAGAATTTAGAAATGTTCATACACGCTGAGGCACTCCCTGCGCCAGCGACCTTATTGGCTGATGGGGATATGGCGGCATTCATACGTCTGGGTAATGACCTCAACACAAGTTTTTACGAAATTGAATTACCACTCAATGTTTCGCCAAATCTCGAAAACCCAACCGACGCTGACGCCTCTTTGATTTGGCCTTTAGAAAACCGTTTGAACTTGCCATTGGCTCTATTGCAAACGCTAAAAACTAAGGTATTGTCTGAAGGAAATGTTGATCCGACTCAGGTGACTTACTTCACTCAAGAGGAATTAGACCCAGGCGTTTCTGTGGCATCTAATCCATTACGTCTCGGCATCAAGGGTAATCCTAGTTTTGGTAATGTGCGGGTCATTATGGTAGGTTTGCGCAACAAGACCAATACCAATATTTGTGGAGAAGCCTGGTTTAATGAACTCCGCATGAGTGAACTTGAAAATAAGGGTGGTTGGGCTGCTGTGGCGAATATGGATGCCAACATTGCAGATTTTGCGGACATCAGTGCTACCGGGCGTACCAGCACCATCGGATTCGGTTCTATTGAACAAGGGCCGAACCAAAGAAGTCTTGAAGACCTCCAGCAATATGACATTGTCACTAATGTGAACTTGGGACAACTACTGCCCAAAGACTGGGGGGTACAATTGCCCTTTAACTATGGTGTTGGAGAAGAGCTCATCACTCCGAAATTCGATCCAGAATACGACGATATAGAACTTCAAGAGCGTTTGGATGGCACTGCCGATGCGGCCCAACGTGGTATTATCGAAAACCAAGCGATCAATTATACGAAAAGGCAAAGCATAAACTTTATCGGGGTGCGTAAAAATAAAGCTCAGGAAAGCAAACCAATGCCTTACGACATTGAAAACTTTACCTTCTCTTACTCCTACAACCAGGAGGATCATCATGATTTCGAAGTTGAGGAGGCTATAGACCAGAATGTACGACTGGGCGGGACTTACGATTTTAATTTTAATAGTCAGCCGATTGAGCCATTCAAGAAAAATGACAGTCTTTTTATGGGCAAATATTGGCAGTTCCTCAAAGACCTTAATTTTAATCCATTACCCAGTAATATTTCGGTCAGCAGCAACATCACGCGACAGTTCAACCAGCAGAAATTCCGTGAATTGAATTTGTTGCCGGATCAAATTGGCTTGCCTAAGCTGTATCAACGCAATTTCATGTTCGACTGGCAATACACCCTAAATTATAACCTGACCAACTCATTGCGGTTTAATTTTAATGCAGCAAACAACCGGATTGTCAATAATTACATTGACCAGGGTGTTGTCGACAACAGTATAGGGCTCTGGGACGGCTTTTTTGAAATAGGAGACCCTAACCAACATGTTCAGTCCCTGCAGTTGAATTACGATTTGCCCACGGCTAAATTTCCCTTTTTAAAATGGATCAGAGCGACCTATTCCTATCAAGGAGATTATCAATGGCAGGATGGCAGTGATTTATTCAGTAATGTCGAAATCCCCTCAGATGATGGTCCTTCTGTGTTCTATGATTTGGGTAATTCAGTTCAAAACGGGAGCACCCACCGCATCAACTCCAGTTTTGATATGGTGAACCTCTACAGATATCTGGGCATTCGCAAATTACGCGGTAAGGGTAGTGCAGGCGAAAGTCAAGAAGAAGAGGGGCGTGCTGGATCCATAATGGGTGGAGCAGAAAAGGGCGATGGCGGCAATAAGCGGGATCAAATCCGTGCGCTGAGCCAAGGACGTAATGCCAATACCTCTTCAGCTGTTGCGGCCAAATTATCTGGTGGTCAAAAGGTCATCAATACAATCATCGGCTTGGCCACATCTATCAAGAAAGTTCAATTGAACTACCTCGAGAATAATGGTATATTTTTGCCGGGTTATTTGCCGAGTATCGGGTTTGGTGGCTCGTTAAAACCATCAACTGGATTTGTCTTCGGTTCGCAGGCAGAGGTGAGAGACATGGCTGCGAGAAAAGGATGGCTGACGCTTTATCCAGAATTTAACCAGCAATATACTGAGGTAGAAAACCGCCAGCTGGACGTCCAAATGAATACGGAGTGGATCACTGATTTGAAGATTGACTTCAATGCTTCTCGTCAATATTCAGAGAATTTTGCCGAAAACTTTATTGTCGAGGAAGGGCTTTACCAATCATTAACGCCAAACACTTTTGGTAATTTCAATATCTCAACGCTTTTGATCAAAACAGCTTTTAGTCAGAGTGATGAATTTGGTTCAGAAGCGTTCGATGCTTTCCGGACCAACCGCTTGACCATTGCCAATAGGCTGGCAGAGCGTTTTTATGGGGGCACAACCTACAGTGTTGACCAAGAAGGTTATCCCGTTGGCTTTGGTAAAAATAGTCAACAAGTTTTATTGCCCGCATTTCTGTCTGCATACCAAGGCAATGATGCCAGTAGCGAACGTTCTGGAATTTTTAGAGATGTGCCATTACCGAACTGGGACCTCAAATACACGGGCCTCATGCGCCTGCCTTGGTTCAAAAAGCGTTTCAAACGATTTTCTGTACAGCATGGCTATCGAGCAGCGTATACAGTCAATCAATTCCAAACGAACTTGGATTATAACCGAAATAATCCTGCAGAGCAAGATCAATCTGGCAACTACAAGAGCGAAATTATTCTCAATAACGTCAACCTTACCGAGCAATTCTCACCGCTGATCAAGTTAGATTTTGAAATGCAAAATTCAATTAAGATTTTGGCGGAAGTCAGAAAGGATCGGGCTTTATCTTTGAGCTTTGCCAATAATTTACTCACTGAGATAAAAGGAGACGAACTTATTTTGGGCCTAGGATATAGGATCAAGGATTTGCGTATTGGCACTAATTTCGGAGGTAAAAAAACCATCATGAAGAGTGACCTGAATTTTAAAGTTGATTTATCCATACGAGACAACAAAACCATCATCCGCTATTTGGATGTTGACAACAACCAAACTACGGCAGGTCAGACTATTTATGGCTTACAATTCTCTAGTGACTATGCGTTAAGCAAGAATTTGACGGCATTATTCTTTTATGATCATACGTTCTCAGAATATGCGATTTCTACAGCATTTCCACAAACNACNATAAGAAGNGGATTTACATTACGCTATAATTTTGGAAATTAATTTAAACACAATACCTCTATGAATGTTCCTTCTAATTTGAAGTACACCAAAGACCACGAGTGGGTGCAGGTGGAAGGTGATGTTGCGACCGTTGGCATCACAGACTTTGCTCAAGGTGAGCTCGGCGATATCGTTTATGTAGAAGTGGAGACACTGGACGAAACTCTTGATCAAGAAGAGGTTTTCGGAACAGTCGAAGCCGTCAAAACCGTATCGGATTTGTTTTTACCTCTGTCAGGCGAAATCATTGAATTTAATGATGCCCTCGAGGCAGAACCTGAAAAAGTCAATACTGACCCGTATGGAGCGGGTTGGATGATCCGCATCAAAATTGCAGATGCACGTCAGCTAGAGGACCTCATGAGTGATGAAGAATATAAGNCACTTATCGGGGCGTAGATTAAGGTTTTGGTGCGCGGTGGTCTGTCAAATTATATTGACCGGCCTGATGTTGNCGCCTGCCTCTGACTTACCCAAAATCGAGCTGCCCATGTGGGATAAATGGGCTCATTTGGCAGTTTATGCATTGATGTTTGTGCTGTGGGCGCGTGCCTTTACATTGGCCTATAGGCCTGACCGCAGAGTTTTAGCGCTTATTTTGGTTTTGACGGTTTATGGCATTGCCATTGAAGTCCTTCAAGATCAAGTCATCATTAACCGAACGGGAGATAGCGCAGATGTCGTGGCAAATATTTTTGGAATTTTGGCAGGACTTTTGTTTTACTCCTGGTGGGAACGTCCTAGGATAAGTAAAAGTTGATTTTACTTTTTTAAACAATACTTTTTTAGCTATTTTAGCAACACTATTAAAACACAATTATGGAACCGAAAAAAAATCCAAAAGCGGATCTGAATCAATGGAGTTCGATCTATTTGCTCGCTGGCTTGGTCTTTATGTTATTCATAGCATGGCAAGCCGTGGAGTGGAAGACCTATGATCGTGATGATTCAGCCAGACAAACTTTAGATGTGGGAGATGATTTGCTCGAGGACGTGCCAGTGACACAAAACCTTACACCGCCACCACCGCCGCCACCGCCACCGCCAGCACCAGAAGTGATCGAAGTGGTTGAAGATGACGAAGAAGTTGAAGAAACCATAATTGAATCTACGGAAACTGACCAAGAAGAAGTCATCGAAATCGAAGAAATCGAGGAGGTTGAAGAGGAAATTGACGACGTCCCATTTGCCGTTATTGAGAATGTCCCAGTATATCCAGGTTGTGAAAATGCAGGAAACAATGCCGCAAAGAAGCAATGCATGAGTGAAAAGGTCATGAAATTTGTACAACGTAAATTTGATACTGACCTTGCAAATGATTTGGGTCTAGAAGGACGTCAGAGAATTTCTGTGCAGTTCAAGATTGACAAAAACGGTAATGTCTCTAATGTGCGTGCAAGAGCGCCGCACCCGCGTTTAGAGCAAGAAGCGATAGATGTAGTGAAGGCTTTGCCTAAAATGATTCCTGGTAAACAAAGAGGGCAAGCAGTTGGTGTGCTTTACGCACTGCCGATACTCTTNCAGGTAGAAAATTAAAAAGCGAACGTCGCGTTTTAGGAATCGCTTCTTGTCATCAAGAGGCGATTTTTTTTTTTGAGTGAGTCGCCTTTAAATTGGTATCTTTTATTTATTTTCAAAACATGAGTGACAAAATACTAAAGCATTTTTTTTGTTGGTTGTTCGTGATGGGCCTGACCACTTGCTTTGCCCAAAATGGAGATGACCCATTATTGATTTACCCCCAATTTGCGGTTTGTGCTGATGGCCAGCCTCAAGAAATTAGGCGTTGTTTTCATCATCAGGTGGATGCCTATGTCAAGGATGGAATAGCCATGAGTGACCTCAGTGAAGATGATCGGGCGACTCGTGTCCAATTATTGTTTGAGGTAGACCAAAATGGAAAGTTTAATATATTGTTTGTGGATACCGTCTCTGAGGCGCTTCGTTTGGTCATTAATGATATTTTTGATAGAATGCCTGTAGTCTTGCCTGCGACCTACAACGGAAGAATCATCTATAAACAGTTCACCCTTACGCTGGCCAATGGCCAAAATGAGAAGATTGTTGATGCTCCTGTTTTGTTCCAAGCGACAACCCACGAATATGACCAGATCGTCCAGAAACCTTATGAGCATCAGCAGTTCAATAGCGGGGTATTGATTCCATTATCGCACATGCGCTATGACGAATTTGATGCGGCATTGAACCGGATCGGCAATAACAGTCATACAGCACAAAAGCCCTACAGGTTTCAAGAAGTCAGCAACTATTATGATTTGGCGGCTGCGCAAAAAGCGCTGTCAAAGCATAAATCGACCTGGTTCGGACGCAAGTGGTGGGACGAACACATGGTCGCCTTTAGCAGCGAGGATTATTGGTTTACTTTAGATCCTGGAGTCGATCTTCAGGCGGGGCGGGATGGTGCGTTAGCCACCTATAACAATACGCGCTTGGTTCATTTGCAAGGCGGTATTGGAGCTGGCTTGAGCTTGAATGCCGTGGTCTATGAAAGTCAAGGAAGATTTGCAGATTATTACAATCAGTATGCTGAATCCATTCGGCCAGATGGCGGAAACCCTGCGATCATCCCTGGAATGGGTATTGCCAAAGAATTCAAAACGGATGGCTATGATTATCCAATCGCAACCGGCTACTTATCTTATAACGCTTCAAAATTCTTTAATGTCCAGTTGGGTCATGGAAAGCAATTTATTGGTGATGGTTATCGCTCTTTATTGTTGAGTGATAATGCGAGCCCTTATCCCTACCTGCAACTCAANACTACAGTATGGAAGCTGAAGTATACCAATACTTGGATGTCGCTCAGAGATGTTCGCCCAGAGGTCACACAAGACGGGTCGTTCCGCACCAAATATATGGCCAACCATTATTTGAGTTATAATGTGAGCAAACGCCTTAATTTAGGTTTCTTTGAAACTGTGATATGGGAAAACGATAATGATCGCGGTTTTGATGTGAATTATTTGAATCCAATTGTCTTTTATCGGGCTATAGAATTTTCAACCGGATCGAGAGGCGGTAATGCCTTGCTTGGACTCACCTACAAATACAAATGGACTGATCGATTCAATATTTATGGTCAGTTATTGGTGGATGAATTTTCCTCTTCAGATGTTTTGGCCAAAAATGGCAGTTACAAAAACAAGACGGCGTATCAGTTAGGGGGGAAGTATTATGATGCCTTTGGGGTCGACCACCTGAACTTACAGGTAGAATACAACCGTGTGCGACCATTTACTTACGCCCATAATACAGTAGTGCTCAATTATGGGCACAATAACCAGTCTATGGCACACACGTTAGGGACAAATTTTTCTGAATTCTTAGCCATAGCGCGTTACCGTAACGGCCGATTTTATGCCACGGGAAAATGGATTGTGGCCACCAGAGGATTAGAGTACGAAGCTACAGATCCGCCAGTATTTAATGGAGGGTCAATATATGGATCAGAAGATTTTCGTGATGGTGATTTGAACCATGAATTGGGTCAGGGCAATACTGCAGATTTTTCTCATGTTGAAGTTACAGCGGGTTATCTCATCAACCCTGCGTCACAACTCAAGATTTATGCAAGTATTTTGAGAAGGCAACTCACGCCAAAGGTCGAGGATGCCCTGAGTCAAAAACAAACCACAACGTGGATTAATTTCGGGATTCGTACAGATTTATTTAATTGGTACCGGGACTTTTAATCGCTTCTATTTTTGGCGCTTACTGTATTTTTTGTCGGCTTCGGCATACAGCATCTCAATAAACTGGCTTGTNGAAACATAGCCTTTGCCGAAACCTTGTGCATCAAACTGTGCGGTAATGGCTTTATTCGACTTGACCTCAGACAATGATTTATTCAGGAGGTAATCCATAGAAACTCCTTTGTAAATATACTCTATCATCCTCTTGTACTGAGCCAAATCATTTTTAGAGGCTATTGGGCCATGTCCTGGAACAATCATAGTGTCGTCATCACAAGAAAGGAGCAGTGCATCAAGGCTTTTCATAAAGCCGTCAATACCACCACCGTAGGCGAGGTCAATAAAGGGATAGGCTTTGCTAAAAAATAAATCACCCGTAACCAAAACGTTTTTATTTTTAAAATAAACATAAGTGTCTTCGCTGGTATGTGATTTCAAGATGGTCTTGACTTCTATGGACTCACCAGAAAGTTCCCAATTGAGGCCTCCGGTGTAGGTCAAAACAGAGTACTCCAGATCTTGTTCTAAATTCTCGAAAACGTTCTTCTCTAAAAGCCTTGATAATTTTTGTCCTCGTTCGCTATTGCCTTCTGCCTTTACTTGAGCGATGAGTTCTGTGCGTTCTTGATTTAAGGTTTTTATTTGGGCTTCATTTATCGAGGTCAATAAATTCGTATGGGTCCCTAAATTGGCCAAAATTGTTGCGCCAGATTCATAGAAAAATTTGTTGCCGCCAGTATGATCTTTGTGATAGTGAGTGTTCAACACAAATTTAATGGGTTGAAGTGGTGATAAACGAGAAGCATACTGCAATAGATCTGGTCCTGCAGCACTGGTCTGGGTATCTACTATAAGGGCATAATCTTTATCGATGTACAAGACGCTATTGGTGTTATTNTGCGTCAGAACAAAAAGACTATCTGCTATTTTTTTATGAAGGATTCTCGCCGATTTGTTGCCCGCTTCAGCATCTTGCGCTAAAACGAAATTTGGCACAAGCAACAGGACAATCAAGAGAGGGAACATTAGTTTTTTCATCAGNATCATATTTAGAGTTGGTGAAGNTAACAAAAGATAATGTACCGCCCAATATTATGAATTATATGTTGTGAAAAAAGGCCTATGTCCCGTATATTTGCCCTCTAAAATCTTGTCACATTTGTCTGACTTAGTTGCAACATCTTCTTCTGGTACACCATGGGCTCTTTTTAAAGAAATCACCAAATTCCGACTGTCAATTAGTGTGTTGTTTTCTTCTTTGGCAGGATATGCTTTGGGCGCAGAACATCCTGATCTGAAGATTCTTTTACTGTTAGCTCTTGGGGGTTATTGCATGGTTGGAGCCTCCAACGTCTTCAACCAAATTATAGAAAAGGATTTAGATGCTTTAATGGACCGAACGCGCAACCGACCGCTGCCCGCCGGACTCATGGGGGTCACAAGCGCCCTCTGGCTTGGCATCGCTCTGACCATCATTGGGCTTACAGTTTTGTATTTGATCAACCCTAAGACAGCGATGTTTGGCGCTATTTCAATTTTCATGTATGTCAGTTTGTATACCCCTCTAAAAACCAAGACATCGCTGTCGGTTTTTGTTGGTGCTTTTCCAGGAGCAATTCCATTCATGCTGGGTTGGGTCGCCGCGACAGGTAGCTTCGGTATCGAGTCGGGCACACTTTTTATGATTCAATTTTTTTGGCAGTTTCCTCATTTCTGGGCCATTGGTTGGTTCCTCTATGAAGATTACCAAAAGGCAGGTTTTTTTATGTTGCCCACTGGCAAACGCGATCGAGGCACAGCGACACAGATTGTCCTGTACAGTATTTGGACTGTTCTGGCATCGCTGATCCCTGCGTTTCATGTCACAGGGGCTCTGAGTTTGAGTTTGCCATCGGCACTGATTATAGGGCTTCTTGGCCTGTGGTTTATCTGGGCCGCCATCAGGCTTTACCGCAACCCATCCGAGATTGTAGCACGTCGACTGATGCTGGTGAGTGTTACTTATATAACGTTATTGCAAATTATTTTTGTCGCTGATAAATTTTTAAGTCTATGAATACTGCAGTTATGAATGAATTTGAGCAAAAAAGCCGAGCCAAGAAAATGTTGCTCTGGTTTTCAATGGTGAGCTTGGGGATGAGTTTTGCGGGCCTCACTAGTGCCTATGTTGTGAGCAAGGAGCGTGCAGATTGGCTAGAAAACCTTCAGATTCCATCAGCTTTTTTTGTCAGCCTTATCTTGATTTTGGTCAGTAGCCTCACCATGGAATGGGCCAAAAGAAGCATCAAGCAAGGCGCGAACCAAATCGGTATGTGGGCTTTGTTGACCACCTGGTTATTGGGTGTTGGATTTGTCGCTACTCAATATTTCGGCTTCAGCCAAATATACAACGACTTTGGCTTCGCCTTCACTGGCCCTACAAGCAGCATTGCGTATACCTTTATATTTCTTATCGCTGTCGTGCATTTGGCGCACATTTTCGGGGCGTTAATTGCCTTGACAGTCGTAATTTATAATCATTTTAAACAGCGCTATACCCCCACAAATACGTTGGGTTTAGAACTGGCCATACTGTTTTGGCATTTTGTCGATGTTTTGTGGATTTATCTCTTTTTATTTTTCTATTTCGTGAGATAAAAAATATCCCTATTTTTGCACTCTAAATAAACCTTTTACTCTTTATGGAAGCTACTGTTTCGAAAACAGGTACCGAAGGAAAAACATGGGACGGAGGAAACCGACCACTCAATGCCAGTTATGGCAAAATCATGATGTGGTTTTTCATTGTTTCTGATGCCTTAACTTTTTCGGGCTTTATTGCCGCCTACGGTTTTTCGCGTTTCAAATTTATTGACGCTTGGCCTATTGCGGACGAAGTATTTACCCACGTTCCTTTTTTGCATGGTGTTCCGGCACCAATGTATTACGTGGCTTTCATGACTTTAGTGTTGATTTTTTCGTCAGTAACTATGGTGTTGGCCGTAGATGCTGGCCACAAAATGCAACAATCTAAGGTCGCATGGTATATGTTCTTCACGATTATCGGTGGGGGTATATTCGTGGGGTCACAGGCTTGGGAATGGGCCACTTTTATCAAAGGTGATTATGGAGCGGTGGAAACCAATGGCGGCCGTATTTTACAATTTTTGAATGAAGATGGAGCGCGTGTAGCAATTGCTGATTTTGCGCAACATATCCCAACGCAACGGGTCACTCAAGAAGCAAAGAATGGAGTCTGGTACCAAACAGAAGCCGAAACGCGGACCACTTTTAATCTTGCAGAAGTCCAAAAGGGTTTCTTAGCAAATGAAAGTTTGGTCATCCGCACTCAGTATTTGGACAACGAGGGTCATCCTATAGTTTTGAGCCGTGAAGCATCAATTGACAAAATCCTCAATGATGGTAAAATGGTTGTCGAAGGGGCTAACCTCAGACACAACGAATATGGTCATCCACTTTTTGCCGATTTCTTTTTCTTTATTACAGGTTTTCACGGATTCCACGTTTTTTCTGGTGTCATGATCAATATTATCATATTTTTCAATGTGATTATTGGGACTTACGAACGTCGAAAGAGTTATGAGATGGTTGAAAAAGTTGGTCTATACTGGCACTTTGTAGATTTGGTGTGGGTATTCGTCTTCACTTTCTTTTATTTGGTTTAAAAAACGGCATTAGCAGTAAATTATGGCACACGATCATCAATTAGAAATTTTCCGCGGTTTAGTAAAGTTTAAATCCAATATCAGTAAAATATGGGGGGTGTTTTTCTTCTTGTGTTTGGTCACGGCAGTTGAGGTTGTCTTGGGGATCATCAAACCCGAAGTCCTTGTGACGGGTCGTTTTTTGACCATGAAATACCTGAATTGGATCTTTATTATTTTGACCTTGGTCAAGGCCTATTACATCACTTGGGATTTCATGCACATGCGTGACGAGCCAAGTGGCCTGAGACGCTCTGTTGTTTGGACGGCAGTATTTCTGATCTGCTATTTGATTGCGATTTTATTGGTGGAGGCAGATTATATTTTTGAAGTATATAAGAACAACTACATTAAATTTAACTTTTAATAAGTTGAAATGATACAAATCAAGTACCCTGGCCTATCGTCAGGGTATTTTTGCTTAAAAGACAATTCATGAATTATCGAAAGTACATTGTGTTAGGCGTTCTCTTTGTTTTGCCGATTACAGTTTATCTTTTTTTTGCTTCGGGGGTGAATAATTTTGCCAAGTTGCCAATTGTTGATCCGACTATTGCGGGCCTCGAGGGTTTCGAGACTTTGGATGGTGGACCTGTTAGTTTTAATGATCATATTACGGTCTTAGGATTCTATGGGGGAAATGTTTCGGGACAAAAAGCGGGTGCCTTCAACTTGGCCCACAAGATATATAAGAAAAATTATCAGTTTGAAGATTTTCAATTCATCATGCTCACGCGCAATGATCAGAGAGAAGAGGTCCAGGAAGTGCTATCATCTTTGCGCCAAATTGCCGATCCAGTCCATTTTAAATTTGCTTTTGGTTCTTCGGCAAGCATCAAAACGATTTTCGAGAGCTTAGACACAACAAATGTACTCGACAGTCTCGGCGCAACAGCTTTTGTCTATATTGTAGATAAGGAGGGGCGCTTGAGAGGAAGAACTGATCAGGATGAAGATCAGGTTGACCCAGGCTACGATGCCAACGATTATGCGGTCATTAACAACGAAATGAATGACGACATTAAAGTGATCCTGGCAGAATATAGGTTGGCTTTAAAGAAATATAAAAGCGCAAGACAGCGCTAGAAACTTATGAAGAAGCAGAATTACTCCTACGTTGGCATTTCATTCATCATACTGGTATTTGGTATTTTGTTTGTGCCAAAGATTGTCGACCGGATCAAAGGAGATTATATTGTAGACAAGGACCGACACGATCTCGATCACGGAACGCGCCGGGCACAAGACCTTGCTTTTGTGGGGGCTGCTCCAGATTTTTCGCTGACGAACCAACACCAGGAGACCATCACCAGCCAAGACATGATCGGTAAGGTTTATGTCTTAGAATTCTTCTTCACGACCTGTCCCTCTATTTGCCCGGTCATGAGTCAAAATTTGTTGCAAGTTCAAGATGCTTTTTTTGACAATCAAGATGTAGGCATCATTTCCATATCGATTAATCCCGATTATGACCAACCGAAGGTTTTGCGGGATTATGCCCAGCAATATGGCATGAAGCACCCTAATTGGCATTTGCTCACAGGAGATCGAAATGATATTTATGCACTTGCGAATGCGGGATTTAATCTTTATGTTGGTCCTGGTTCTGAAGTTGATGGCGGTTTTGAGCATTCTGGCTTTTTTGCCCTTATTGATGGTAACGGCAAAATTCGATCCAGAACAGATAATTTTGACAATCCCATTATATATTACGACGGTTTGGAACAAAGTCAAATCGAGAAATTGATCACGGATATTGAGATCCTTTTAAATGAAAAATCATGATAAACGCTTTACACACACGCTATAAATTTGTCATTTGGTCCCTGTCTATTGTTATTCCGGTAGTCGTCGTTATCTTATTTCAGGTAAGAATTCCTGATGTGGCACCGCTGATGTTTTTACCCCCAATTTATGCGACCATCAATGGCATTACAGCCCTGCTTCTTTTGCTGGCGGTCAGACAAATCAGATCGGGAAATAGAGCGGCGCATGAACGCTTAATGAAAGTGGCTATTCTGTGTTCGATAGCCTTCTTATTGATGTATGTGGCCTACCACATGACTTCTGACCCAACACCTTATGGCGGAGAGGGCTTTGTAAAGGGTCTGTATTATTTTATATTGATCAGTCATATCCTGTTGTCGGTGACGGTAATTCCATTGGTTTTATTCACTTATCATTATGCGGCGATTGCCGCTTTTGACAAGCACAAGAAATTGGCCAAAATAACCTTCCCAATTTGGTTATACGTGGCGGTAACGGGTGTTATTGTCTATTTAATGATAGCGCCTTATTATGCCTAAATATTTGAACAATTTTCTTGTTTGTGCTCTTTGTTTGCTCAGTACTTTCAGTGCTCAGTCACAATGTGCTATGTGTCGGGCGGTTTTGGAGAGCCAAGAAAGCACAGCGGCCGCTGAGGGCATTAACAATGGTATTGTTTATCTCATGCTCTTCCCCTACCTATTAGTCGGCGGCGTTGGTTACGTGGTTTATAAAATGCGCCAAAATAAGGCGTGAATGGCTTCTAGATTCAAATAAATTTGATTGATGTTTTTCCGTTGGGGCAGCGTCAATATTTTTCTTTCATTCTTAACATAGCTTTGACACTAATTTCTATTCAGGACCCTTATTTTTGCAGCAACAACCTACAATGATGATTGACATACGAGACCTGCACAAGTCCTACACCATTGGACAAAACCAACTCAATGTTCTTAAGGGCATTAATTTTGCCGCTGGATCAGGTGAAATGGTCGCAATCATGGGGTCATCCGGTTCTGGCAAATCGACCTTCCTCAATATCCTAGGAATGCTGGACGAAGCCGATAGTGGCACTTACACTTTAGATGGGACACCAATAAAGAATCTTAACGAAACGCTCGCCGCAAATTACCGCAATAAATTTTTGGGTTTTATTTTCCAGTCGTTCAATCTGATCAATTATAAGTCGGCTTTGGACAATGTTTCAATGCCCCTATATTACCAAGGGGTCAAACGACAACAGCGTACAGAAAAGGCAATGCATTATTTAGAAAAAGTAGGTTTGGCGGATTGGGCCCAGCATTTGCCCAATGAGCTATCTGGAGGCCAGAAGCAGCGTGTGGCCATCGCTCGGGCTTTGGCAAGTGACCCAAAAGTACTCTTGGCCGATGAACCAACTGGTGCTTTGGACTCCAAAACCTCTTATGAGGTGATGGAGTTGATCCAAAATATAAATGATGAGGGAAAGACTATCCTTTGTGTCACTCATGAATTAGACATCGCCCATATGTGCAAGCGTATTGTTCATTTGCGCGATGGCCTTATCGTCAATGACGAAAAAATCAAACAAGTTTTAGCCAATCCTATTGCAAATGTTTAGTCTAGAACGCTGGCAAGAAATTTTTGAAACCTTAAACAAAAACCGGCTCAGGACTTTTTTGACAGCACTGTCTGTGTCTTCTGGTATTTTTATATTGGTTATTCTGTTGGGCATCAGCACGGGAATTGAAAAGGGAGTGCAGTCTCAATTTGAAGAAGATGCCACCAACCGTATTTCAATTTGGACCGGAACCACAACAAAGGAATTTAAAGGATTGAACCCGGGTCGATATGTCCAACTCAAAAACGACGACTATAATTTATTGGCCGCAACCTATGAGGATCATCTTGAGTATGGTTCCCCTATTTTTAATATTTGGGGAGGATCGGTGACCTACAAAACACAATCGGGCAATTACCGAATAGAAGGGGTTTATCCTGACCAACAATTCATAGAGAATGAAACTCTTGTTGCGGGTCGTTACTTGAGTCATAGTGATGTTACAGCATCGTCAAAGGTTGCGATTATTGGCCATCAGGTCCAAAAAGATTTATTCAAAAGTGACGATGCCGTCGGCGCGACGATCGAGATTCAAGGCATTAACTTTTTGGTGGTCGGGGTCTACAGTGATCCTGGTGGCACCAGAGAAGAAAACAGAATTTTCATGCCCTTGACCGCTGCACAAAAGGTCTTTAATGGGCAAGACAAATTGAGGTCTATCGCCTATACCATTAAAATGAGCGATGATTTTGATCAAGCAGTAATGATGTCTGGTTTGATCAGTGACCGAATGGATCAAGATTTAAGACAAAAGCACAATGTGGCTCCCGACGACCGTTCAGCTGTGCGGGTCAATAATACTTTGGAAGAAGCCAAAAAAATCTACTCGCTTATCGCCACCATACGAGGCGTTTTTTGGTTTGTGGGCATTGGTACCATCATTGCTGGAATTGTTGGGGTCAGCAATATCATGCTCATTGTGGTCAAAGAACGTACGAAAGAGATCGGGATTCGAAAAGCTCTTGGCGCTTTACCCTGGAGCATCATCGCCATGATCCTTCAGGAAGCCATTTTTGTCACCAGTATTGCGGGCTTTATAGGCCTTTTTCTTGGTGTTGGTTTGCTTGAGCTCATTAGTCCCATGGTTGATTCGGATTTCATCAAGCACCCTCAAGTTGATTTTAATACGGCCATTACCACCGTATTGTTGCTCATAGGATCCGGTGCTTTAGCTGGTTTTGTTCCGGCACGACGCGCAGCAAACATCAAGCCCATTATAGCCCTTAGAGACGAATAATATGTGGAATAAAGAGCGTTGGAACGAAATTTTGGAAGCCCTGAATGCCAATAGATTCAGAACCTTGCTGACGGCCTTTGGTGTGTTTTGGGGCATTTTCATTTTGGTCATTTTACTGGCCTTGACCAATGGTTTGAAAAATGGTGTACAGGCCGATTTTGGGGATTTTGCGACCAATACAATATTCATGTGGACCCAGCGCACCTCCATGCCTTATCAGGGGTTTAGTAAAAACAGGGGATTCAATTTCAAGCAATCCGATGTGACGACCCTCAAGAATAATTTTCCTGAGTTAAAATATATTTCGCCACGCAACCAATTAGGCGGCTATAATGGGTCTAATAATGTGACCCGAAATGACAAAACAGGGGCCTTTAATATTTACGGTGATTACCCCGACTACATCAAGCAAGAACCTTGGAACATCATTCAAGGCCGATTCTTGTCGCATTCTGATATAGATCAAGAGCGCAAGGTAGCGGTCATTGGAACCGACGTTGTCAAAAGTCTTTATGATTTTGGTGAAGATCCGATTGGGACCTATATCAAAGTCAATGGAATTAATTTTATGGTCATTGGGGTACTCAAAAAAGCAACGAGCCAGGGTAATGGCCAAGAAGATGCCAGTACGATTTTTATTCCATTTACCACTTTCGGAAAAGCGTTTAACTTCGGAGATATTGTAGGCTGGATGGCCTTGACTGCCGTAGATGACGTCCCAATAACTGACATCAAGCCGCGGATCATGAAAGAGATGCGCGCCGCCCATAAAGTCCATCCTGACGATCAGCGTGCCATTGGCCATTTTGACTTGGCAGAGCAATTTGCCAAAATCACGGGTCTATTTACCATACTCACATTTGTTGGTTACTTCGTCGGTGCATTGGTCCTGATGTCGGGTGTCATTGGCATCAGCAATATCATGCTGATTGTGGTCAAAGAGCGCACCAAAGAAATTGGCATCAGGCGTGCCCTGGGGGCGACCCCTGGAGAGGTCCGTGGTCAGGTTTTACAGGAGTCGTTAGTATTGACCATCATTAGTGGTATGGTTGGTATTAGTTTTGCAGCAGGAGTCATTTGGGTTTTGAACACCGTATTGGATTCCATTGGCGAAGTTGAAAACTTTGCCAACCCTACCGTAAGTGTTGGGGTGCTTTTTATCGCCATGACAATTTTGGTGGTCTCGGGACTTTTGGCAGGACTCATCCCCGCCACAAGAGCAACACAGATGAAACCAGTAGATGCATTAAGAACAGAATAAATATATAGAAGTCATTCATTATGAAAAGAAAAGGAACACTGATCACGTTAATTGTTATCGCCGTATTGTTTATTGTTGGCGTGCGTTATATTTGGTTAAAAGACCAGCAGGATCCGATTGTTTATCAATCTGAATCGCCGATGATCAATTCGGTAGTCAAAAAAACCGTCGCCACTGGCAGTATTATGCCCAAAGAAGAGGTTTTGATAAAACCGAACATTTCAGGAATCATAGATGAGATTTTTGTTGAGGCAGGATCCACTATCGCTTCAGGAGATCTCATTGCCAAAGTTCGTGTGGTGCCCAATATCAGCGCCCTTAATAGTGCTCAAAACAACATCAAATCTGCGCAAACCCAGGTAGAAACTGCTCGTTTGGCCCTAGAGAGTCAAAGAAGTCTTTATGAGCGTCAACGTGTTTTATTTGAAAAGGGCGTGGTTTCGGCCAATGAATTTGACAATGCGCAGTTAGCTTTTGACCAAGCGACACAGCGCTACAATCAAGAAAGGGTAGGCTTGCTCGCCGCCGAACAAACTTTTGACATTGTCAAAACAGGTTCGACCCAGGGATTAGGCGCCTCGGCCAATACTGAAATTCGTGCGACCGTATCAGGGATGGTGCTCGATGTGCCGGTCAAAGTGGGCAATCAGGTGATTGAGTCTAATAATTTTAATGACGGCACCACAATAGCAGTATTGGCCGATGTCAATAAGATGATTTTTGAGGGTAAAGTCGATGAGAGTGAAGTGGGTAAAATCACCGAAAACCTTGACCTTGAAATCACGGTTGGTGCGATTGAAAACAAGACCTTTGAAGCGGTTCTAGATTATATTGCGCCAAAAGGCATAGAAGAAAATGGTGCGGTGCAGTTTGAAATCAAGGGCACACTAAGTAAAAAGGATACCACTTTTATACGTGCAGGTCTCAGTGCCAATGCCTCAATCATTTTGGCCCGTGCCGATAGTGTTTTGACCGTTAAAGAGGCCTTGATTCAATATGATAACGAATCACTTCAGCCTTATGTTGAAATCCAAACTGGGGACCAAACCTTTGAGCGCCGTGAAGTGACATTGGGCATTAGTGATGGCCTTATCGTCGAAGTTTTGTCAGGACTTGAGCAGGGAGATTTGATCAAGGTTTGGAATCAACTCAAAGAACCACAACAAGGGTATTAATCTAATTTGGTTGCATTACCTTTGTAATGAATTGAATATAAAATGATCTTCGGGTCAATTAATGAAATTATGAGATATATAGTTATTCTTTTCTTCCTTGGTGCATTTTTAAATGGCCAAGCGCAAACTAAAAAATGGACCTTAAAAGAGTGCGTGGCTTATGCCTTGAACAATAATATTTCGCTCAAGCAAAGTGCTTTAGATCAGGAGCTGGCCAAAATTGACCAGTCGGATGCCATCGGTGCGTATTTGCCAAGCCTCAATGGCTCAATGTCTAATAGCTGGAATACGGGTCTGACACAAAACATCACAACGGGTGTCTTAGAGAATCAGATCTCGAGAAACTCTTCTTACAGTGTCACGGCGAGCATGAATCTTTTTCAGGGCTTACGGAATTTGCGGAGCTTACAAAGGGCTAAACTCAATACACTTTCGGCACAATATGGTTTAGACAAAATGCAAGACGATATTTCCCTTTTTGTGGCGAATGCATTTCTGCAGGTGTTGACCAATAAGGCTAATGTGGCCGTGCTTAAGGCACAAAATCAGGTCACGATGGACCAAATCACGCGCACAGAAGATTTGGTTGAGGCTGGGGTTTTGCCGCAGGGAGACTTACTAGAAATCCGTGCAGCAGATGCCTCCGAAAAACAGAATCTGGTTACTGCAGAGAATGGCATACAGCTGTCGTTGATCAATCTTGCACAATTGTTGCTGATTCGCGATTACGAAACATTTGATATTGAAGACCAGGGTTATGAAATTATTGACACGGGCATACTCAATAAAAGTGCCGCGGAATTGATTAAAGCTGCAGAAGAAAACCGCAACGAGGTGCGTATTGCTGAAATGAACGTAGCATTAGCCCAAAAAGATGTTCAAATAGCGCGATCGTCTTACTTGCCTAGTCTGGGGGCTTATGTGAACTACAATACTAGAGAGTCGGATCGATTTAGTGGTGTCGAAACCATATTGGATCCAGAGACTCCTTTTGTCAGTACCACAGACCCTATAGGTTTTGTCGACAGTAGTGGGGCTGCGGTATACGGATTTTCACCTAATATCATCGGCCTTCAGGAAATTCCTGCAAAACCTTTTGAAGAGCAGTTGTACCTCAATGACGGGGTGTCCTATGGGGTACAAATGAATATTCCCATTTTTAATGGCAATGCCACACGCAATAGCGTTAAGAGAAGCAAGATCAATTTATTGAATCGTGAGCTGATGTTGGAGCAGGCAAAAATGGATCTTGAGAGCACGGTTTATCAGGCGATGGTAGATGCAAAAGGTGCTTTAAAATCTTATGAGGCAGCCGAAAAGGCAAGTAGTTCTCAAGAGTTAGCCTTCAATTATGCCCAGCAACGGTATGATGTGGGATTGATCAATGCGTTCGATTTTAGTCAATCCAAAACAAGATACGATAATGCTATTATTGATTTGAATCGAGCCAAATATGATTATATCTTTAAACTTAAAGTTTTAGAGTTGTATTTTGGCATACCCGCAGCGGAATTAAAATTTTAAATTATGAAATCAAATAAACGTATTTGGATCATTTCAGGGAGTGTTGTCTTGATCTTGGCCTTAGTGATTGGTAAAAAGATGTTTGGTAAGGACCAGAATATCCGAAATGTTGCTGTCGAGGAGGTCCTACTGCGGGACATCACCCAATCGGTAGCAGCCACTGGAAAGATCCAACCTGAAATTGAAGTAATGTTGTCGTCTGAGGTTTCAGGAGAAATAATAGAGCTGCCCATCAACGAGGGAGACCAAGTGCAAAAAGGTGATTTATTAGTGAAGATTAATCCTGATTTGATTCAGTCGGCATTAACTCAGGCTCAGGCGGGACTCCAAAATGCTAAGGCTGGTTTGGCTCAAGCCGAAGCCTCTCTCAAGAATGCCCTCAATAATTATGAGCGCAATGCGACCTTATTTGATAAGGGAGTCATCTCAAAAAGTGAATGGGACAGGGCAGTAGCAGATTACGAAGTGGCTTTAGCATCCCGATCTTCGGCCTTTTACACGGTTGAAAGTGCCAAGTCTAATGTGAAGCAGGGTCGTGACAATCTCAATAGAACATCTATTTTTGCGCCGATGTCAGGAACGATTTCAAAGCTCTCTGTTGAATTGGGTGAGCGCGTGGTTGGAACAGCACAAATGGCGGGGACAGAAATATTGCGTGTCGCCAACTTGGCCAATATGGAAGTTGAGGTTGATGTCAATGAAAATGATATTGTTAAGGTTTCTATTGGTGATGCTGTGGTAGTTGAGGTAGATGCCTATCTCAAACGCACCTTTAAAGGCATTGTGACCGAAATTGCTAATTCTGCAGAATCAACGCTTTCTGTAGATCAAGTCACGAATTTCAAAGTTAAGGTGCGCATTTTGGCGGAGTCTTATGCAGACCTCACTCAAGGAAAACCAGAGACTTATTCTCCATTTCGTCCAGGGATGACGGCTACCGTAGAAATTCAAACCGAAAAAAGCATGAATGTGGTAGCGATTCCAATTAGTGCAGTGGTGATCAAAGCAGATACTTTGCCAAAAAAAATTGGTGCAGCACCCAAGACCCAAGAGGCTAACGATGAGAAATTCGAATGCGTCTTTGTTATGGTCGATGGGAAGGCCGAGCTGAGGATCATCAAAACTGGTATTCAAGATGACAGTCGCATTGAGGTCGTTTCGGGTCTCTCTGAGAAAGATCAGGTCATTACAGGGCCTTACAATGTCGTCACTAAACTCCTTGATATCGGTGATAAGGTCGCCATAGAGGGGGCGACTGAATCAGAGGGCTAATAGATCAGACATGGCTTTTATCTTGTGTATCGAGAGCGCTACGACCAATTGCTCGGTTGCTATAGCCCAAAACGGCAAACTTCTCCACCTTGTCGAAGATGCGACTCAAGGCTATTCTCACGGAGAACAGTTGCATGCATTTATCGAAAAAGTATTGCTGGAGGCTGGTCGGTCATGGAAACAAATCGATGCCATTGCGGTGAGCAAGGGCCCTGGGTCGTATACGGGACTTCGTATTGGTGTTTCAGCAGCAAAGGGTCTTTGTTATGCTTTGGACTTGCCATTAATTGCCCTGCCGACACTAGACATCATGGTAGACGCTGTGGACCAAAAAGTCGAAAGAATTGTTCCGATGCTCGATGCACGACGTATGGAAGTTTATGCTGGAATTTATGATTCAGATAAAAATCAATTACGCACGACTCAGGCAGAGATTTTAGAAGACGAGAGTTTTTCTGCTGCACTCGCAGAAGGGACTGTCTTGTTCTGTGGTAGTGGTGCCGAAAAATGGTCAGCAATTTGTGACCACCCTAATGCACGGTTTCAACCGAAATTACTCCCCTCTGCGCAACACATGTGTGCTCTTGCACAAATCAGTTTTGACCACAAAGTTTTTGAGGACTTGGCTTATTTTGAGCCGTATTATTTGAAAGACTTCAAGTCTTTCAAATAAATATCTGATGCCACTACCCCGATACTCAGAAACAACTGGGCATGTTTTCTGGGAGAGGTGAAATACACTGCTTGATCAGGTTACAGGCGGTTGTAATAGCTTACCAGACGCGCCAAGTCTGCCTCATTCTTTGTATTGAGCTTATATTTTTTGGCCGTTGCCGCCACTTCCTTACTGTGGTTTTTGAAAAGGGCATAAGTCTTTTTGCTCGATTTAGGGATTTCAAAGAAATTACCTTCTGTGTCTCGCAGATAATAAATAGCACGATCGCTATAAGTTGATGGGACATCGCGAGTCAAGTGAGTTGTGGCGCGATAACCTTCCTTAAAGAGCTTGGTGTTTTTCTTGAGCAGACTCATCTGGGCTCCTTCAATAATGACCTGGTAGTATTGAATATCGTAGCGGTTTTCTGCATTAGGCAGGGCCACATAAAGATCATTGTTCATTTTGACCTTCATATTAAGTGTTTTGGTCACGCCTTGAGCCTCTTCGTCACCATGTAACGGGTCAATTTTGGCCAAAAAGTAGTCTTTGTGCGCATTGTATTTTAGATAGATTTTAGCCACCGCCAATTCTTCTCCGAGGTATAACGAGCCCGGAACAAAATCTTCGTTAAGGAAAGGAGATCCTTTGGTGTTCTCTTCGGTTACAAGTCGTCCTCCAGGGGCAACACCGAGCATATTCACCTGCGCTCCATTCCTCATAGTGGTAGACATGGTTCCGGCTGGTCGAACGGCTTGGCTTAAAACAAGGCTAGGCATAATAAAACAAAACAGTAATAGGATTCTAGACATAATCAATTCGTTAATTTTTTTTACGTTGCGAATATAAGAAAGGCTCAGAAAAATGGATGTTAAATAATCATGAAAGTTATGCATAAAGTTCTGGCGTTAGGCATAAGAGTGTGCAACGGCTCGATCAGATAATGACCGAAAAAGCAGCGCTACTGCACAGAGTATAAAGGAGGTCATGGCATTAGCCATTAATGGCTTCAACTATTGCAACGCGGCCTTGAGTCATCTCCTTGAGCATCGTTTGGATGCCATTTTTTAGCGTAACAGTAGACGAGGGGCAGCCGCTACAAGCCCCTTGAAGCAAAACACGAAGTGTTTTGGACTCTGGATCGAAAGAGTCAAAGGCAATATATCCGCCATCACCTGCTACAGCAGGAGTGACGAACTCTTCTAAAATGGCCACAATCTCTTTTTCTTGATCGGTTTTAGGGTTGTTTTGGGGCTGTTGATTTTGCTCACTACCGTCATTTTGGCCCTCTTTAAGGGCGGCATCTGTCAGAATCTGGCCACCATTCAATAGGTATTCTGCGATAAAGTCTTTCACTGGATGCATGATGGCATCCCAGCTTTCCGATGCTATTTTGGTGATAGAGATGTAATTTTGACTTAAAAACACTTCTTTGACATAGCCTAATTCAAATAAAGCGGCAACCAGCGGAGCCTCTTTGGCAGCCGATGATGAAGTATATTCGAATCTTCGTGTCACCAAAGACCTGTTGGCGACGAACTTAACGGTTTCTGGATTAGGGGTGCTTTCGGCGTAAACGGTTACGGGAGTTTTTGATTTAGGGGCTTCTTCTGTCACTACCGGCTTGCCGCTATTGAGATAATTTTCGATAGATTGAGCGACTTCATTTTGCACGTCTTCCCATGCCACAATATCAAATTTTTCGATCGCAATAAAATTTTGTGCTAAATAAATCGTTTTGACAAACGGAAGATAGAAAAGTTCCTGAGCCAGTGGACTTGGCTTGGCCTGATCGATATTGCCGAATTCGTAGCTTTCGCCATGGACAATGAAAGCATCTGCTTGAAATTTAACGATAGCAGGTTGTTTTGTGGGTTTGATAGAAATATTAATACGGTCCTTCATGGCGGGTATGTTGAGAAAAAATTTTGCTACAAAAATAAAGAATCTTAAAGAACCTGATGGTTCAATAATGATAATAATGAACAATAAAAATAGCTGGTCAATCATCATCATTATTTAAAACGATGGCCTGTAATCTGATAGAAAAACGGTAAGAAGAGAAGGGATAAAAGGATTCAAATGTTTATGAATAAAATGGCCATTACAAGGCGGTTTATTGTGGCCTATTCGCAAAAAAATTCTTACTTTTCAACCTTGGTATTTTAAGCTTATGAAAATAACTACCCGAAAACGTATTTGGACATTTTTTCTGTTCACGTTCCTCTTTTCTTTTCAAGGTATGGCACAAGGTGGTACTTGCGAGAGTATTGAGCCTTTCTGTGCCGGAAATCAAGCTTTAATATTTGCCAACTGTAATAATGTCGATCCTGATTGTGTTACCTCTGCCGAGGCTGGTCCGGACTACGGGTGTCTCTTTACACAACCTTATCCCGCATGGTTTTATCTGCAAATTGATGAGGCGGGCGACCTGGATTTTACCATCACCCAGAACACCAATTTTGATGTCAATGGGAATCCTACTGGAACAGGCTTGGATGTCGATTTTATTGCTTGGGGCCCATTTGCTCAAGGAGCAGATTTATGCGATTATTCCCAGTTACAGGCTGCCAACGAAATAGCCTGTAGCTATTCTGCTCTGCCTGTAGAAAGTTTTTCTATCAACGGTGCGAACAGCGGAGATATTTATGTTTTGGTCATTACTAACTTTAATCAATCTGCAGGATTCATCAAGCTGGAGCAGACCAATGCAGGTCAAGGTGGGGCAGGAAGTACGGATTGTTCTATTTTGGCTAATGAAACAGCATGTGAGGGCGATACCATAACATTCGATGCGACTACAACAGGTGCAGTAGGCTATAACTGGACCTATGAATCTCCAACAGGCTCAGGCCTCTACATTCCATTTGTTCCAGATGAAACGGATCCTACTTTAGATGTGACGGTTTCTGGAAGTTACCGTTGTGAGGTGGCTTTCGCTGCGGCAAGTGAATTTGAAGAAGACTTTGGTACTGGAACGGGACTTTCGTGTAATCTGAATGGAGCCACGACCACCTACACCTGTTTCGGCGGGGGGGAAATCAATGATGGTGAGTTTGTTGTTTCCAATACAGCTACAGGGGTCAACACAGGATGGCATACCAATATGCAAGACCATACAGTGGGGGATACTAATGGCAGAATGCTGCTCGTTAACGCGGCCTTTGCTCTTGGTGAGTTTTACAGACGGACCATTACTTTAGATCCCAATACAGATTATACGTTCAGTGCATTCATCACTTCAGTCTACGACACTGATTCAGGGATCTGTACGGGAGGTGGTGTGCCTGCCAATGTTCGTTTCCGCATCGAAAACATGTCGGGGGGAGTGATTCAGGAGACGGTTACTGGAGACATACTAAATTCTGGTGATCCAAATTGGCAAGAATATTTTATTTCATTTAATACAGGAGCGAACACCAATATCCAGCTTGTATTGATCAATAATGCGACTGGTGGATGTGGCAACGATTTAGCCATTGATGACATTACGCTATCCCAAGTGAGCAATTCTCCAGACGTCTTCTTTTTTGAAGCCATATTTTTGCCTCAGCCGGTTATCGAAACGACACCTAATGACTTGTTCATCTGCAATAACAACGGCACAACACTTGGAATTTTTGATTTGACTGCAAATGAATCACTCGCTATAGGTGGTCAGGATCCCACAGAGTTTAATGTCACTTATCTTGACGGTGGGGGTGCTTTGATTGCAGACCCAACGGCGCACAACATCACAGGGACTAACGAGACCATCACCATAAAATTAGAAGAACCCACCGGCTTGTGTTTCGCTGAGGCCACATTTGAAATCACCTATACCACAGTGATTGCTGGACCTGTAACTAATTTTGAGGTTTGTGATCAAGACCTTAACGGATCTGAACCTATTCAACTTGAATTATTGTTTGATGCTCAAGTGCTCAATGGGCAACCTGCAGCGGATTATACAATTACCTACCATACAAGCCAAAATGATGCTGATAATGGTGTTGGCGCCTTGTCTTCTCCGTATTTGGTCAGTATACCTTCTGAAATTATTTTTGTTCGTTTCACCAGTAATATTGATCCTGATTGTAGTGATACAACGCAGAGTTTTGCCGTGTTAGTGGCGACACCTCCTGTCATAGCATCGCCTGCGGTAGATCTCTTTCAATGTTCTGCTGATGGAACAACTCCCGGGATTTTTGACCTGAACGTCAATATTCCTGTTGTTTTAGGGGCTCAAGATCCAGCCGATGTCATCATTACATTTTTTGATGCTGTTGGTTCACCTATTGCCAATCCCGTAGCATATGTCATCTCCGGCCAGTTCGAAACCATAACCATTCGTATTGAAGATTTGCAAGGGATTTGTTTTGTAGAAGATGATTTCGATCTAATATACACTCAAGCTGTTTCTGGCGATGTTGAGGACTATAATCTATGTGATACAGACAACACTGGCGACGAGGCTATTGATTTGGCGGTCACATTCAATAGCCAAGTATTAGACGGTCAGCTTTTAGGAAACTATTTCATCACTTACCACGACACCCAAATCGACGCAGATTTAGGTCAAAATCCTTTACCCACGCCATATGTTGCCTCAGGGGCCTCTACTCAGATTTTTGTGCGCCTAGAAAACCGGAGTGACCCAACTTGTTTTGACAGTAGCGAGAGCTTCTTTATTTTCTTGATCGCCCCTCCTGTTCCAGGATTTGTTGCTCCTTATGTTGTTTGTGATGCGGACAACGATGGTTTTGCTGCTTTTGATTTGGAGGAGTTTACGGTTGGTTTAG
>JGI26081J50195_1000001_pt1 | contig 158728 bp, 149 predicted proteins | sample SaaInl74LU_5_DNA_FD_50195 | JGI IMG/M metagenome (IMG submission 50195) | reverse complement strand
GCACTTTTACCGTGTTTTTTAAAAATTTCTTGTTTTTTTTCTGGTGCTAAATACATGCCAATATTATTTAAATGATTTTTATGTATGTTGATAACCTCTTGATTATCGAGCGGCGAATTTACAAAAATCAATCATTATTATTGGTAATATTGTTTAAATATTTATGGGTTATGACCACATCGTGTGCGCCATTCTTGTTATATCTTTGAAAAAGTTACAGTAATCTTCTTGTTTTATGAAACACAATATTCGTTTTGCTGCATTTGGCTTGATGGCCTTTTTATCGGTTTCCTTGATCTCATGTAAGGGAGATGATGACAATATCCCGCAAATTGAGCTTTCTGAGGAAGACACCACGCGGTCGGCTCAGGCAGATGGAATTCTGGAGGGCAGTCAGCATGTGGTTGAGAGTGCGTATAATTTTGTAGAAAATCCAGATCCTGGAGCATTCCCTATTTTCGGCGCATCATGTCCTACTTGGACTTACACTGTTGTGGGTAACAACATTTCTCTATTGATCGATTTTAACCCTTCATGTCAATTACAGAATAATCGTGTGGTGTCTGGACAGATATTATTGGAGTATGGTCCTTTAATTAATGGCATACGTGCTATCGCATATACTTATCTAGACTTTAGTTTCGATGGACACATCCTTACCGGTGGTGGTGACATGATTTGGGTTTCTGAAAACGCCAATGGCAATCGAGAAACCAATCTCCAATCTGACGTTTCTATTGCATTTGCTAATAGCACGGTGACAGGGCGCCGNATGGGTACGCGGACTTCGGAATGGGTTGCAGGGGCGAATTCAGGCAATTGGTTTGATAATGTTTATCATATATGGGGTTCATGGGAGACCACATTGAGCACAGGATTTCAACGCATCGCTACAGTGGATGAGTCACAGTTTTTGTTGCGTGATTTCGGCATGTGTCAGGAGATCATATCAGGAGTCATGATCATCAATCAGGATAATATTACTGGTGCTCTTGATTTTGGTGATGGTACTTGTGACGGGATTGCCATATTTACGGTCAATGGCATTGAATTTCCGATCAATCTGAATTAGAGAACCAGACCTTACATCATAAAAAAACCGCCAATATTGGCGGTTTTTTTATGGTCATTTTATTGATGCTTTTCATGCCGTCCTTAACGGCTGGTTTTGCACCAAATCTAAATACAGATTAATTCTAGCTTTCAATGCTTTGCGTTCGCTGATGAAATCCAAAAACCCATGCTCTAACAAGAACTCTGCAGTCTGAAAGCCTTCAGGCAATTCCTTGCCAGTAGTGTCGCGCACCACACGAGGGCCTGCAAAGCCAATTAGCGCTCCGGGCTCACTGATGTTGATGTCGCCTAACATGGCAAATGAGGCAGTAGTTCCTCCAGTAGTCGGATCAGTACACAAAGAAATATACGGAATCTGTGCCTTGGCCAGTTGCGCTAGCTTGGCACTTGTTTTGGCCAGCTGCATGAGGGATAGCGCAGCTTCCATCATACGGGCGCCACCACTTTTAGAAATGATCATAAAGGGCAGTTTATGGGTCAAGGCATAGTCTGCTGCGCGCGCAATTTTCTCCCCGACAACGCTACCCATTGAGCCGCCAATAAAACTAAAATCCATACAGGCAATCACCAACTGCTTGCCCATTGATGGACCCACCGCTGTTCTAACGGCATCATTGAGATTGGTTTTCTTGTACGCTTCCTTGAGGCGTTGGGTATATTTTTTTGTGTCCTCGAACTTCAGCATATCTTTGGATCGAAGGTCTGTATCTAGCTCTGTGAATGTGTTGTCGTCAAATAATATTTCAAAATACTCTTTGCTGCCAATGCGCACGTGATAACCATCTTCGGGACTCACATAATGATTCCGTTCTAATTCTTCAGCATCGACTACTTTTCCCGTTGGAGATTTGTACCAAAGTCCTTTTGGAACGTCTTTTTTCTCTTCGGTAGGGGTATGAATTCCTTTTGTTGTACGTTTGAACCAGGCCATAATAAGAGAGTTATCTGATTATAAAGTATTCACATTGTTGAGGTCTTCAAAAGCCTGCTTGAGGCGGGTCTTAAAGGTCAACTCGCCTTCGCGCAACCACTTTCTTGGATCGTAATATTTTTTGTTTGGGATGCCGTCTCCATCTGGATTACCAATCTGTGTTTTGAGGTAATCGTGGTGTCCGACCATATAGTCCCTAATGCCTTCGGTAAAAGCAAACTGTAGATCTGTGTCAATATTCATTTTGACCACACCATAGCCAATGGCTTCTCTGATTTCTTCTAGGCTTGATCCACTCCCACCATGGAAGACAAAGTCAATTGGATTAGATCCGGTCTTATAATTTTGTTCAATGTATTCTTGTGAATTTTTGAGAATTTTTGGCGTCAGTTTGACGTTTCCTGGTTTATAAACACCATGAACATTCCCGAAGGCTGCCGCGATAGTGAACTGGTCACTCACTTCCATGAGTTGTTCGTACGCGTAGGCGACCTCTTCTGGCTGGGTGTATAATTTAGAGCTGTCTACATCTGTATTGTCCACACCGTCTTCTTCGCCACCGGTAATGCCTAATTCGATTTCTAATGTCATTCCGATCTTGCTCATCCGTGCCAAGTAGGTCTTGCAAATTTCAATGTTTTCTTCGAGAGATTCTTCAGAAAGGTCAATCATATGACTGCTGTAAAGCGTTCGTCCCGTGCGTGCGAAATGTTCTTCGCTCGCCGTCAGCAAACCATCGATCCATGGCAGTAAGTTCTTGGCGCAATGGTCAGTATGCAATATTACAGGGACATTGTAGGCCTTAGCTAAGGCGTGAACATGATGCGCTCCAGCGATACTGCCGGCAATAGCCGCTTGCTGTTGCTCATTATTCAAGCCCTTTCCGGCGTTAAATTGTCCTCCACCATTGGAAAACTGAATGATCACCGGGGCATTGAGATCACGCGCAGTTTCTAATACCGTGTTGATGGTGTTTGACCCAACGACATTGACCGCGGGCATCGCAAATTGTTTGGCTTTTGCTAATTCAAATAATTCTTGTACCTCTTTACCAGAGGCAACTCCAGCACTTATGGAATGGCTCATATTTATTGACATTGTTTAGGGCTCAAAAATATAAAAAAATACTGGTTTAGAAGGGATAGTTGATGCCGATATTGTAGACGGCATTGGCAAAATTATATTCTTTAAACCAACGATCGTTAAGTGCTCTTGCTGGATTATGGGTCTTGAATCCAGTGTCTAACCGGATGACAAAAAATCCAAAATCATACCTCAGACCGATACCTGTGGCGACGGCCAGTTCCTTTAGATCGGTTAATCCGTTGAATTGAAAAGCTGGATCCAAGACGTCGTCACCCAAATTCCATATATTTCCAATATCAGTGAAGAACGCGCCTTTGAAATTGCCAAAAATGGGAAAGCGGTATTCGGCATTCAAGTTGAGTTTAAAATTGGCCTCGTTAAAATCTAAGTTACTGCCGCTAGACCCTGGTCCCAGATCATAAGCCCGCCAGCCTCTGTTGTCATTGGCACCTCCTGCAAAGTAACTGCGGGTAAAAGGAATCGATGAACTGTTGCCATATGGTGCGGCCCAACCACCAAATGAGCGAAAGGCAAAGACGTTTTGACGGCCCAAGTCCCAGTGTCGGATGTAATCTATTTCAAATTTGGCATACTGAGAAAACACGACCCCGAAGAGCTCACTATTGCCCTGACTGTTGTTGGCGTTAAATAGCGAAGACATTCCTGACAAGAGGTTTCCTGCCAACTCTACAGTACAATTGATTCGGGAAAAACTATTGTCGTTAAGCGTTTCTCTTGTGTCGTAGTTCCATGTAAAATTAGAGGCTAAAATCAAATTATTCTCTGTAAGGCGCGATTTTCTCTGGCCAATGGCGATCAGTTCATCTTTGACTTCTGGAGCGAAACTATAGGGATTGGATGGATCATCGATACTGGCCAAAAAGGCGTTGGTCTGCTCAGGAATACCCAAAAGCTGTACATCTGAGTCAAAGGAATAACCCGCGTCAATGGCAATTTGATTCAGCCGTTGATAGGAATTTCTATAGACATTGAAGTAATTTGAAGAGTTGAGATTCCGCACATATTGGAGATTGAGCAAATCCAAAACATTCTTACGTTTGCTGCTTGGTCGCCATTGATAACTAAAGGCACCATTAAAATTTTGACGGTCCAATCCTATGTTGTTCTGGGAATTGATTCCAGAGCTGATGGTCGTTACAGGGCCCATGTATTTGGGAATAAGCCGCTGTGTATTAATCGGAAATAAAAGTTGTGGCGTGGTCAATCGCGCGTTGATCCCGATGTCCGAAGTATTAAAGAATTGGCTGTCGCTATTGGCATTGTCCTTTGAAGATCCCACAGAGCCGCTGGCTGAGATTTCTAAATTTTCCGCTCCTTTGAAAACATTTCGGATCAAATAGGAAGCGCTAAACCCGACACCAAATTGCTGAATGGTAGAGGTGTAGGCATCGACATCTACCCCCAAGGTATATTTCTTTTGTGGGCTGAGCAATATAGTGCTGATCAAACCAGTCCCTGTGCTGTCACTTGAATCTATTTCATAATTGATGGTGGGGTATTTGAAGTTGCGCAACTCATTTATTTGGCCATAAGTTAGGGTACGATCAATATCGCGATATAGGGCGCCTGGTGTAATGGCGATGGCATTGGTAATGGCCTTTGGTCTATACTGTGTTGGCCCATAACTCAAAACCTGATAACCGTTATAGGTTATTGAATCTGTAAAGGCTAGGGTTGGGTTTTGGGGGTCATGATCGGTAATCAATCGGACTGTGTTGACTTTGTATATTTTGAATGGCTCTGTGGTGACAAGCGTATCACCGTTATTTAATCGCCGGTCTGGAATGATGTAAGCGACATTTACCTGGTGCCCCAAACCATTTGTATCTGCCTCGAACGTCACATAGTCTTGATCAAAATAATACAATCCAGAATTGCGCAGTTCAATGGTGATCCGGGCGCGTTCGTTGTCGAAGTTGGCCAAATCATATTTGGTGTTCGGGCGCAAAAACGATTGGGCTTGCGTTTTTTTGAACAATGAATCAACAGCAGGAGAGCTGATGTTGTAGCCTATTTGACCTAAAGTGTAAGGACTTTGTAAGTCAAGATCATAGTGCACTGAGGCACGTTTGGACTTGACACTGTCTTGGCGCACATCGTATCGGCCTTGAACGGTGAAATAGCCTTGATTATAAAAATATTTTTTGAGTTGGGCTAAAGACTTTTGCGCCTTGCTTGTATCGATGATCGTTGGCGCCGACCCCGTGTTCTTAAGCCATCGGCTGAAATTGATTTTACTTGAATCAATGGCTTTAATTTGTTTCTTGGACAGCAAGCGCTCCAATCGCTCAGTTCTCTTTGGGTTTGCCTTGAGCCAACGGTCAAATTTTTCATGAGGGTTGGGTTGGGCCAAATTGTATACCAAGACCCCTAGTGGCGCACCAATAATTGGAAAGCGTGTGTTTGGTTTTTGAATGATAAGGCTTTCCACGTCATTGTCTGTATTGGGCTGGCCATTAATGCTGATGTCGTTTTGAATCAGCCACAAATCATTTTCTGCCAGGCGCCTTGTAGGGCTGCAAGCACAGAGCAAGATAAATCCTAAAAATAATGATATTTTTGTTGCAGCGCGCGTCAATGAAATAGGGTTTCTCATTCAAAAATAGGATAATTTTGATAAGCAATAGCGAAATAAAATTAATAACGAGTTTACAGCAAAAAAAGTACCGTGCGCTGCATGAGTCCTTTGTTGCTGAGGGGGAGAAGTTGATCAGGGATTTATGGTTGTCGGGCATGATTGCCACGCACCTTTTTACCACTTCTGAGGTGTCGGATACGCCTATAGACCCTGTGGTAATTAATGAACGTGCGTTGCACAAAATAAGTAGCCTTAAAAATGCCAATGGATGGTTGGCAGTTTTTCGAATGCCTGAGCCCAAACCCATACCTGTTTCTGGATTGATTTTGGCTTTGGATGGCGTCAGAGATCCAGGTAATTTAGGGACGATTTTGCGTTTGTGTGATTGGTATGGAGTGGGTCATGTGGTGTGCAGTTGTGATACTGTGGACTCATACAACCCGAAAGTTGTGCAGGCCAGTATGGGGTCAATCGCACGAGTTCAGTTACATTATCAAGATCTGCCACAATTACTTGCTGACGATCATCGTCCTGTCTTTGGTGCATTTTTGGAAGGAACACCAATTCAAAAAACTCAGCTACCCTCTGATGCCATATTGGTTATGGGGAGTGAAGCACATGGCCTACGTTCAGAGGTTTCCCAGGTCATCGAGCAGGCCATTACAATTGCGCGAAATAGCGAAAGCTCAGGAGCAGAAAGTCTTAATGTTGCTATGGCCACTGGAATCATTTTGCACGAGTGGTTCCGGGGGTGAGCCAACTCTTCTATTGAAAGGTAAAATTGATGAAGACCCCTCTTGTTTTCATTGAGGCGATGTTTGAGGTCCACGGGCTCAATGGATTCTTATCTTGTACTAATTCATCTGAAGTGGCAAAAACACCGCGAATAGAGGGGGAGAATTTAAAGTAATATAAATAAAAGTCGATCCCAAAACCAAGTTCGTAGTAATTGGTATTGCGCCGCATTCGGAATTGGCCAAAATAATTGTCCTCTGGGTTAGTCTCGTTGCTTCCTAGATTTATTGATTTTGCGATGCCCGCCAACACAAAAGGCTTAAAATTGTTCAGACGCTTAGTTGAAATTTTCAGCAATAAAGGCAAATGCACATAGGTTGATTTCACAGCCCGAAAATAATCAGCCTCTTCTTCTATNCGCGGAAATGTGAGNTCTCTCTGTGTAAAATATATCCCAGGCTCAAGGCGCAAATTGAGGTATTTGTTGATCCGTAAATCACCAATGAGTCCAACATTAAATCCCGGCTGGCTTTCAACTATTACATCAGTATTGTCTGACTGAAACTCACGGTCATAATCGAAATTAAAATCATAGTTGTTGAATCCCAAAAAATACCCCCATGATGTTGGGCGCGAGTCAAAAGTTTCAAGATTGGCCAGGCGTTCCCTATTTAAAAACTGACCATAGCTCAGCTGTACCCCAAATAGAGTCGCCATGATGACCATAAAAACTTGATTTCTCATGCTTTACTCGCCTTATAAATGGTAGCAACCCCAAATGTTTGCGGTTCAAATGCTTGGACATTAAACCCAATTTTTGTCAAAATATTGTTGAAGGCTTGTCCAAAAGGAAAAACCGCAGCACTTTCACTCAAGTAGCGATAAGCCACTTTGTCTTTAGAAAAAACCCGACCCACTAAGGGCAAGATATATTTGGTGTAAATGGCATAGCCTTGTTTCANCGGAAATTTCATCGGTACTGATGTTTCCAGAACAACAAATAAGCCTCCNGGAGTCAAAACGCGATAGATTTCTTCCAATCCAACCTCTAAATTCTCGAAGTTCCGCACACCGAACGATACGGTAATGGCCTCAAATGAGTTGTCTTCGAATGGGAGGGCTTCGCTGTCTCCTTTGACAAAGGTCAACCGTTCTCCTAGGTTGGGATTTAATTGAATTTTTTGCTGTGCCATGTGCAACATGCCCTCAGACAAATCTAAACCGACAATGCGATCTGCTTTGGTATTTTGGGCAAAGGCAATGGCAAGATCGCCGGTCCCTGTGGCTATATCTAATATGTTTTTTGCCCCATGGGCATTTACAGATTGCACCACTTTTTTGCGCCATTTCAGGTCTGTGCCAAGAGATATGACACGGTTCAAACCATCATATTCTCCTGAAATAGTGTCAAACATTAATTCGACTTGCGCTTTTTTGCTCAAGGTCGACGACTGATACGGTTTTACTTTCTCTTTCATAAGATGAAGGCAAAACTACTATTTTTCTAGCAATCGTGCCGCATGCTTAAAACGTATATTAAGTGAATCTCGTGCCTCGTATTCCTGTTATTTTGTACTTTTGTCCCTGAAGATCATAGAATTCCTTATGAAAATAATCATTGCCGGAGCAGGGGAAGTCGGGTTTCATTTAGCAAAACTATTGTCATTTGAATCTCAAGACATTACATTGATTGACAACAATCGAGAATCTCTTTCTTATGCCGATACCCACCTGGACATTCGTGTTGTTCGTGGTGATGCCACTTCCATTTCGATTTTAAAAGATGCTCAAGTGGCCCAAACAGACCTGGTGATTGGGGTGACTTCCAGCGAAACCATTAATATTACTTGCTGTGTATTGGCCAAACAACTTGGCGCCAAAAGAACGATTGCCCGGATATCCAACACAGAATTTTTGGAAAACAAGGACGAGGTGGGTTTCACGAAATTTGGGATTGACGAATTGATCTCGCCCGAGGCTTTGGCGGCAAATGAAATTGAGTTACTGCTCAACCAAAGTGGTTTTAATGATACTTATGAATTTGAGGAAGGTGCTTTGACCATGATTGGGTTGCACTTATCGCGCACAGCAGCATTTGTAGGACGCACTGTAAAAGAGGTCGGCTTACTTTATCCAGAATTGCGTTATGTCCCCATTGCGATCCAAAGATTTGGCACGCAGTACACCCTTATTCCAAGGGGCGACACACAATTCAAAGAAGGAGATCAAGTGTATTTTACCACAACGGAACAGGGCGTCGATGAAATTTTTAAATTGACGGGAAAAGTTAGAGACGAAATCAGAGACGTCATGATTTTAGGGGGCAGTAATATTGGTTGTCAAACAGCAATAGACCTCTGTCGCAACAAATTTAATGTCAAACTCATTGAAAACAGTAAGGAAAAAGCTTTCGAAATTGCTGATGACCTACCAGATTGTCTTGTGATCAATGGTGATGGTCGAAATGTTGAATTGCTTCAAGAAGAATCGATTGCAGATATGGATGCTTTTATTGCGGTCACGGGCAATAGCGAAACCAATATCATGTCGTGCTTGGTGGCCAAGTCTAAAGGTGTCAAAAAGACGATCGCCTTAGTAGAAAATATGGATTATTTTCAGCTGTCTCATTCCATTGGCATTGATACTTTGATCAATAAAAAACTTTTGGCGGCCAATCACATTTTCCGTCATATTCGTCAGGGTGAGGTCGTGGCGATGACGCGACTCAACAACATGAATGCTGAGCTGCTTGAATTTGTCGTGGCCGCATCATCAAAGGTGTGTAATCGACGCATTAAAGAGCTTGATTTTCCACGCTCTGCAATTATCGGTGGGGTGATACGTGATGGTGAGGGGATGATTGCCTTAGGTGATTTCATGATTCAAGACGGTGATCGTATCGTGGTGTGTTGTCTGCCTCAGTCGATTAAGAAAGTGGAAAAACTCTTTATTTAGATGGGTAGATTTTTCAAGATAAACACCAAAATTATAGCCCATCTTATTGGCCTATTGTTTGTGGTGAATGGCGGCTTTATGCTGCTGGCAACCTTGGTGAGTTATATCTATCAAGATGGCGCAGCATTTGACTTATTCAAGGCGAGCCTCTTGGCTACTGTTCTTGGTATTGTGGCTATGGTACTCACGCGCCACCATAGAAAAGAATTGCACAAGAAGGAGGGGTACATCATTGTGGCTTTTGGCTGGCTCTTTATGGCATTAATAGGCACTTTACCTTATTTATTGACGGGCGCGATTCCAGATTTTACCAATGCTTTTTTTGAAACCATGAGTGGTTTCACAACTACAGGAGCCTCTATTTTAAACGATGTAGAGTCCTTGCCAGAAGGAATTTTGTTTTGGCGCAGCATCACGCATTGGATTGGTGGTATGGGGATCATTGTCTTGGCCATTGCCATTCTTCCGTTACTGGGTATTGGCGGGATGCAATTATTTGCGGCAGAAGCTCCGGGGCCCAGTGGAGACAAGCTGCATCCCAGAATAACAGATACCGCAAAGCGTCTTTGGTATATTTACGTGGGTTATACTCTGGCAGAGACTTTGCTGTTATGGGTGGCGGGAATGTCGTTTTTTGATGCCATCAATCATTCTTTAAGCACACTCAGTACCGGTGGATTTTCTACCAAAAATGCTAGTGTAGCATTTTGGAATGACCAGCCAGTGATCCAATACATCATCATGATTTTTATGTTTCTCGCAGGGACTAACTTTGTCTTGAGTTATTTCGCCTTCAAAGGGCGTTTTGCTAAAATATTTAATGACGAAGAATTTAAATTGTATGCCTCTTTTATTGCGGTATTGACTCTTGTGACGGCCGTGTTTATTTATCTTCAGGCGGACGTTGCGGCGTCGACTATTGCTCATCCTATGGTTTTTGGAGCACTGGAAAGTGCTGTGCGACATGGCCTTTTCCAAGTCTTGGCGGTCATTACAACTACAGGATTTGTTTCAGCTGATTTCACAGCTTGGACACCGCTGTTGACCATCATATTCTTCGGACTCATGTTTTTGGGAGGATCCGCTGGGTCTACTGCTGGAGGGATCAAAGTGGTGCGCCATTTGATCATGATCAAAAATGGTGTCTTGGAGTTCAAGAGGACTTTACATCCCAATGCAGTACTGCCTGTGCGCTATAACAACCGGTCAGTGCATCAATCAATTGTGTTCAACGTTCTTGGGTTTTTCATTCTTTATATGCTGTCGTTTATTGTTGGTGTCTTGGTGTTTTCGCTCTTAGGTTTGGATTTTCAGACTGCTCTTGGTGGTGCCGCTTCGACCTTGGGTAATGTTGGTCCTGCATTCGGGGCTCTCGGTCCTGTGCACACCTACCACGATTTGTCGATACCCGCCAAATGGTGGGCGAGTTTCTTGATGCTCATCGGCCGCCTAGAGCTATTTACTGTTTTGATTTTGTTCACCCCATTTTTCTGGCGTAACCGCTGATCAATCTATCGAAGTGATTTCGATTTCGACTCGACGATCAAACTCATCACCTTTTTTGGTGGGTTGGCGATAGGCCATGCCAATGTAGCGCATGCGTCTGCGGTCTATTCCTTTTTTAAGTAGGTAGAGATAGACCGATCTTGCCCTGGCCTCAGATAGGTTTTTTTCGCCAGTGCGTGTGTTGATCACATCCATTGCTGGTCGTTCTGGATCACCACAACAAATATGACCAATAAGCTTGAATTTTAAATTTCTATGATAATTCAAAAGGCCTATGAGCCGTTCCAAAGCCGGGACTGATTCGTCCATGATCACATCTTGATCTGGATAGAAAAGGATACCGGCTAGAGCAATTTTCTCTCCAACTATGGGCATGTCAAAGCGTTTTGCCAGGTTAGCGAGTGTGTCTAAGCGTATCGGCAGTTCTATGCGCTCGCCCGGCAATGGTATGTGTCTTGATTTCAAATGAAATAGCACTTCTACACGGCGGTTATTTGCCGCTTCTGTACCGAGAGCGCCATGACCAATACTAGAAATTATGGTAAATGATCTCAGTTGTTTTTTGACTTCTTCAGCACGTTTGCGCGACAGCTCTAAATTATAAGGGCCTGAGCCAATGCTATTGGTGAAGCCTTTTATGTGGACGTCATAAAGCGCTTTGTCTTGTACTTTATTTAGGCTGTCGATTCGGGTAAGGTGCGTATGGTCAAGTGTGTATTGGTCGTGATCAAAGTATATAGAGAAGAGCAAGTCTTCTTGGGCATAGGTTTGAGCACCCATTACAAAAATCAGAAAAGCTAAAGTGGCTTTCATATTCTAAAGATACAGGAAAGCACTGACAATTTAAAAATTGTTCTCTCTTTGGGTTGCTCAGCAGTTGACTTTGACCCTGCTGGCCAAGGCCTTGGCTTGCTCGATGAGTGGTTCAATTTCTTGATCCAATGGGCTGTGGACCAGAACAACCCCCATGCGGCGGAATGGTCGTGCAGTGGGTTTGCCAAAAATCCGCACATCAGCCTTGTCTTCTTTTGTAATGCTTTCGAGACCTTCGAATGTCGGGTGGTCTGATGCTTCGGGGGCCAAGATAACCGCCGATGCTCCTTGACGTTCGAGCCTGATGTCACTAAGAGGAAGACCTAATATGGCTCGGAGATGTAATTCGAATTCGTTGAGATTCTGTGTGCCTGCCAGGGTCACCATACCTGTATCATGCGGTCGTGGTGAGAGTTCAGAAAAATACACCATGTCTTGAACGATGAAAAATTCCACGCCCCAGAGGCCTGCACCACCCAGTGCTTGAGTGACTTTATGGGCCATGTCTTGAGCCGTTTGGCGCACAGTATCTTTCATAGCGGCTGGCTGCCAGCTCTCTTGGTAGTCACCACGCTCTTGACGATGGCCTATTGGTGGGCAAAATAGGGTTGGGCCTTGGTTTTGGGTAACGGTGAGTAATGTGATTTCGTAATCGAAATTAATGAAAGCCTCAACGATGACCTCGGCGACATCACCCCGAGAGCCTTCTTGGGCGTATGCCCAGCACGAATCGATCTGATCAATGGTTTTGATTGTAGATTGGCCTTTTCCGCTAGAAGACATCAGTGGCTTGACCACACACGGCACACCAACTGCTGTAACCGCTTCTTTGAGTTCTTCGAGGCTTTTGGCATAAGCAAATGGTGCTGTCTTAAGGCCAAGGCTAGTCGCCGCTAAATCTCTAATCGCCCGCCGATTCATGGTGAAATTTGCTGCTTTAGCAGAGGGGACCACACGATAGCCTTGCTGCTCATAGGCATAAAACCGTTCGGTCCTGATGGCTTCTATTTCTGGTACGATAAAGTCGGGCTGATGCTTTTCAATCACCCGGTCTAAAGCCGCACCGTCAAGCATATTGATCACTTCAAAATCATCGGCCACCTGCATGGCAGGAGCATTTGGATAGGCATCTATAGCAATAATTGTTTGTCCTAGGCGCTGTGCCGCTATGACAAATTCTTTACCCAATTCACCGGATCCGAGAAGTATTATTTTCGACATATGATCTACTCAATTGTTTTATTGGTCGCGTCATTTCTAGAAGACGCGACCACAAAAAACAGTGCTAAAAGGCGATTGATTCCCTATGAAGCACTCAATAATGTTTTGATGCGGCTCATGGCTTCCTTGATATCGCTTTCTGCAGCTGCATAGGAAATTCGGATGCAATTCGGATCACCAAATGCTTCTCCAGTGACGGTTGCAACCCCAGTTTTTTCCAATAAAAATAGAGCGAAATCTCCGGCAGAGTTGATTTGGTGCCCAGAAATACTGCGGCCAATATAGTAGGAAATATCGGGAAAAACATAAAAGGCTCCTTCAGGAATATTGGTCTTGAACCCGGGTATTTCAGCTAATAAATTCAAGATGAGTGTACGGCGCTCCTTGAAGGCATCCACCATGTATTGAATGGCTTGAGGTGGTGTTTCTAATGCTTTGACTGTGGCCATTTGAGCGATACAATTGGCACCACTGGTTACTTGACCTTGCATTTTGTTGCAAGCACGAGCGATGTATTTAGGAGCGCCAATGTAGCCTATTCGCCACCCGGTCATGGCAAACGCTTTAGAGACCCCATTGACCGTTACCGTGCGTTCGTACATGTCTTCGAATTGGGCCATAGAATAATGCCCCCCTGAGAAATTAATGTGCTCATAGATTTCGTCGCTAATGACGACAATATCTGGGTATTTGATCAAGACATCTGCCAAGGCTCTTAATTCTTTTTTGCTGTATACAGATCCACTTGGATTACAAGGTGAACTGTAAATCATCATCTTGGTTTTTGGTGTGATGGCGTTTTCGAGATCTTGGGGAGTGATTTTAAAATCTGTATCGATGCTGGCCTGAATTTCTACAGGAATTCCCCCAGCGACCTTGGCGATATCGGCATAACTGACCCAGTAGGGCGCCGGCAACAAGACTTCATCACCTTCATTGAGCAGCACTTGGGCTAAATTAGCCAACGATTGCTTGGCCCCTGTGGACACGACAATTTGATCCGGCCCATAATCCAGACCATTATCGCGCTTGAATTTATGTTGTATGGCTTTTTTGAGCGCAGGATAACCATCTACTGGACTGTAGGCGTGGTAGTTGTCATTGATGGCTTGTATGGCGGCATCTTTGACAAAATCCGGCACTGTAAAATCTGGTTCTCCAAGACTAAGGCCAATAATTGATTGGCCTTGCTCTTTCAACTCTCGGGCCTTGGCGGCCATAGCCAACGTGGCCGAAGTGGCCATTTGGTTGACTCTATCGGATAAATTTGTATTCATCATTATGCGGCGAGGGATGGCTCCATCCCCATTTGTTTCAAGTGTCTCAGGTGTGCTAATATTGCTTGGCGAGTAGTTTTGTATTCGTGGTAGGGCAGATTGAATTCACGCGCAGTCTTCTTGACAATTTGGGCGATTTTTTTATAATGTATGTGACTAATGTGCGGAAAAATGTGGTGTTCTACCTGATGGTTCAACCCACCTGTAAACCAATTCATTAATCTGTTCTTTGTCGAGAAATTGACCGTTGTGAATAGTTGGTGGATGGCCCAAGTGTTTTTCATGGTCCCTGATTCATCGGGCAGAGGCATCGTGGTGTCTTCAATGACGTGTGCTAATTGAAAAACAACACTTAAAATCATGCCTGCTGTATAGTGCATGACAACAAATCCTAATAGTATTTTCCACCACGCAAGATCAAAAAATATCAGAGGCACCACTAACCAGATGCTCACGTACAAAATTTTAGTAAAGACCAAAACACTCCATTGTTTGATCGGATTGGGAAATTGGCCGTAAGACAATTTTCTTTTTAAATAACGACGCGTTTGGAAAAAATCGGCAGTCAAAGCCCAGTTTATGGTCAATAGACCGTACAAAAAGACGCCGTATAAATGTTGGAATTTATGAAACTTTCGCCAAGGCGCGTGTTCAGAAAAGCGCAAAATCCTTCCAGCTTCCAGATCCTCGTCGTGGCCATGAATATTAGTATAAGTGTGGTGCAAAACATTATGTTGTACTTGCCAGTTATAGACATTTCCAGCAAGGATATAAATACTGCTGCCCAAAATTTTATTGACCCATTTTTTGTTAGAGTAGGCGCCATGGTTGGCATCATGCATGACATTCATTCCGACACCAGCCATTCCCAGTCCCATAACTACCGAGAGTAAAAGTTGCAACCAACCAGGCATGTTCATGGACCAAATCAGCAAATACGGGCCAATATAGAGCGCAAACATGACGAATGTTTTAAAATGAAGTGCCCAATTGCCTGATTTTGACAAGTTATTTTCCTTAAAGTATTGATTAACACGCTTGTTCAGAGTTTTGAAAAATTGAGCGCTATCGGCTCGAGGGAATTTTACAGTTTGTTGATGCACAGTGTTCTATTTTGGAAAAAGGTGAATGATTACGAAAGTCTAAAATACATATCTGGATCGGGATTACCGCGATAATGTGTTCTAAAATTATTAAGGAAAACCTACATTTGCGGTTAATAACTTCATATGCAATTGATTCAGCATTATTTCCCGGGTATGAGTTCTAAGCAATTGGAACAGTTCGCTGCTTTGGAGCAGTTGTACGTGTTTTGGAATGAACAAATCAATGTCATTTCAAGGAGAGATATGGAGGCACTATATGAGCGCCATGTACTGCATTCCTTGGGAATTGCAAAAGTCATTGCATTTGTTCCGGGTGCACGAATTCTCGATGTTGGGACGGGTGGAGGTTTTCCAGGAATTCCTCTGGCGATTATGTATCCGGAGTCGGAGTTTGTATTGGTGGATAGTATTGGTAAAAAGATAAAGGTCGTAAACGAAATAGTGGACGCTTTGTCCTTGACAAATGTTCGTGCACAAAAGTGTCGTGCAGAAGCGGTGGCAGGATCCTTTGACTTCGTTGTGACACGCGCGGTGACCAAGATGGAAGGCCTGGTGCAGTGGACCCAGAACAAGATTGAGTCTAGAGACCAGCATCCCTTGCCAAATGGCATATTAGCGTTGAAAGGCGGTGATTTGACTGGCGAGTTAAAACCCTTTAAAAGCGCCATGAGATTTTCTTTGTCTGAATTTTTTGACGAAGATTTCTTTGAGACTAAAGAGGTCGTTTATTTGCCAATTTAATTGGCTACAACACCAAAAAAAAAATCCCGATGAAGACATCGGGATTTTTTTGTGAGATCAGGAAATGAATTATTTCGTGATCAAGAGTTTCTCTGTTTGAGTTTGACCATTCAATGTCATGCGCACAAAGTAAGTTCCTGTCACTAGGGTGCTGACATCAATCGGTGTACTGTTTTGCAACTGGTCTTGCGATAATACAGCGCGCCCAAGAACATCGTATATGACTACAGAGGCATTTTCTGCGCCAGAGATGTTCAATACATTCAAAGCAGGGTTTGGATAAATGATGGCCCCTATTGATTGATGATCGTTAGCGCCAAGAGTGATCACTTGATAGCCAAATGTTTTGCTGGCTCCTGAACCATAATCACCACTAGATTCGAAGATGATAGTTCCTTGATCATCTACTAAAGATACGCCACCTGATAACAGGCCATCGCCATAAGAATCATAAATATTGAAAGNATAACAACTTTCAGCGGGAAGGCTAATGGNTTCTGTAAAAGTACTGTTGTTGCCATAAGGTCCTCCTGAAGTTACCATAGTGCCGTTGTAATCACGGACATCCCAAGTCACTTCACTGCCCCATCCATCAGTAGTGATGGTCAATGTTAAATCGCCAGAATATTCTTGTGCATCTGCGAATGTAGTCGTCTGGGTGTTGTTGCTATTGTTTTCATCCGCTCCAGCAGTCACAGTAACGGTATTGGTGCCACTGAAATTAAAAGGTTCACTAGGTAATTCTACTGATTCTGATTGAAGAGAGAGTAATTCTCCAGTCCAAGTATAGTTATAGGTCAAGTCGTTAATCGTATAGGACAAGTCCACTGAAGTCAATGTATCAGAACCCGTATTCTGTATATTGACAACAGGGCCTAATTCACCATAACATTGTTCGGAAATATCTTCGATCGAGCGAACAAAGACATCATTTTGGTGCACTAAACCTGAAAATGTAGGGTAAGCTCCATTACCACTGATCACTTCCTGTGTCGTCTCTGTCATGAATACCACTACTTCGAGATCACTCAATTCAGCAGGGATACCATTAAAATCTGGTGGAATCTGGTAGGTGTATGTACGAGAAATGAAATCTCCGGTAGAGGTTTCAGTAATTTCTTCACCCCATTGACCAGTCACCATATCGACTAGTCGGTGCATGTGGTTGTATTCATTACCTGCATTACCGCCAGTTTGTGGCCCCAATGTATTGTTTTGCAATAAGGCGACATTCAAAAAGTTTGATGGCTCTGGGCTAGTGCCTGTATAGTAAGCCTCAACCAATATTGTCATTTCACCTGTGCTGACATCGATATTGGCTTCTGTGGCCATATTGACATATGATGCAAGCCCGAGGGTCTCATTGCTGCGCGCGGTCCATGCACCACGGCTCATTGCTGTCCCTTGAGCGCCATTTTGTGCTGATCCAGGGAAATAGTGTCTGTTGACTGTTCCTGCTGGATAACCCACCAATTGAGATTGGTTGGCTATTGCGGTGCCCCAAGGTGTTCTAAAATCTGGATCATTACCACTAGGTACCGCAAAAGAACCAACATGAATATTGATCAAGAAGACATCACCTGGGTTATTGTCTTGAATAGTTTGGGCAATCTNATGTCCTTGAGGACAAAAAACACAATAAATGCCTGTGAATTCTTCAAGAATTACTTTTTTAGTTTCTGCATCTGTTGACACAATTGTTTGGGCAAAAGCTAATGGAGCCCATAACAAAAAATACAAGAGAGTTTTTGCTTTCATTATTTGTTATTTTAGGTTAGTTATTGATTCGATTATTAATATCGGACGTCGAGTTTTTTTATTTTGACACAATGAGTTTTTCTGTTTGCGTCTGGCCATTATTGACCAGTCGCACAAAGTAAACACCAGTGTTCAGACTGCTGATGTCTAGCGCAGCATTATTGTCTAATTGTCCGCGTTGCATGACCACTCGTCCTGTGACATCATAAATATCAATTGACGCGCTTTCTGCACCACTGATGTTCAGCGTGTTTTTTGCTGGATTGGGATAAACAATGGCTCCAATCGAAGCATTATCATTGACCCCTAAAGCAACTTGGTATCCGAAAGTTTCACGGGTCCCTGAACCGTAGTCTCCAGCTGAGTAGAATAATTCAGTCCCTTGACTATCAACCAGTGTTACGCCATTACCAGAAAGTAATCCATCTCCATTTGAATCAAAAATAAAGAAGGTATAGCAACTGTCACTGGATAGACTAATGGTTTCGGTATACGTTTGATTGTTGCCATAAGGCCCTCCAGAAGCCCTNAGCTGTCCGTCATATCTGCGGACTTCCCAAGTGACTTGATTCCCTGCTCCATCTGTTTCTATAGTTAAAGTCAGTTCTCCGGAGTACCCTTGAGCATCTTCAAATGTTGTCGTTAGTGTGTTATTACTGTTGTCTTGATCATCTGCGAGGCTTATCGAGACCGTATTCGTGCCGCTGAATGCAAAGGGTACCTCTGGCAATTCAATCGATGTCGTTTGATAAGTCAGCAACTCTCCAGTCCATGTATAATCGTAAGATAAGTCGTTAACTGTATAATCTATAACCAAAGAAGAAAGGACATCTGTTCCTAGGTTTTTGATTTCTACAACAGGGGCTATCTCACCATAACATTGGTCGGCAATGTCTTCAATCAAGCGCAAGGACACGTCATTTTGAAGGGCACTACCACTGAGGGTTGGGGTTGTGCCATTTCCGCTAATGACCTCTTGTGTGGTTTCAGTCATGAATACAACAAGTTCGAGATCTTCTAAAACAACGGGAATGCCACTAAAATCTCCTGGTATTTCGTACGTATAAGTGCGCGATACAAAGTCACCAGCTGAAGTTTGTGTAATTTCCTCACCCCATTGTCCTGTTATCATGTCCACGAGTCTGTGCATGTGATTGTATTCAAACTCATTGGTGGCTCCAGCTTGCGGCCCAATTGTATTGTTCTGCAGAAGGGCGACATTCAGAAAATTCGATGACTCTGGGCTAGAACCGGTGTAAAAAGCTTCAACTAAAATGGTCATTTCTCCAGTAGCCAAATCGATATCAGCTTCTGTAGCCATATTCAAATAAGACGGAAGGTCAATGGTCTCATAGGTTTTGTCCGACCAATTGGCCCGACCCATAGCCGTACCTGTTTGACCATTTTGCGAAGCCCCAGGAAAATAATGCCGGTTGACCGTTCCTGCGGGGTAACCGACAAGACCAGTTTGGGCTACAATTGCTGTACCATAAGCTGTTCTGAATTCAGGGTCACCGATAAAAACGTTTGGTACAGCAAATGCTCCTTCATGAATGTTGATGACAAAGACGTCGTCTGGGTTGTCATCTTTGAGCTGTTGTGCTATAGCATGTCCTTGAGGGCAGTAATAACAATAGATACCGGTAAACTCCTCTAGAATTACCTTTTTGTTCTCATTGGTTGTGGAAACAATCGTTTGGGCGAAGGCTGCAGGAGCACATAACGCAAAAATTAAAAGCGCTTTTAATTTCATGCCTTTATTTTTTAACTAATTAGTTTTTTATTAGTTTTTGAATCGAACGATATCCATTTTGAGTAATGGACACAAAATAGCTGCCTTGGGTCAACGACGAAACATCAAACGTTTCATTGGCACTCTGGGTTTCAAAACTCTTGATGACTTTGCCCAAGAGATCATATAGGACCACCTGACTGTTTTGTGCATTCACTAAAGTCACAATACCATTTGCTGGATTAGGATACAAGACGACACTTGACAAGGCTTGATCCGTAATGTCTAAGTTGGCTTCAGTAGCAAAAGTTACTGAGGCGCCTGATCCGTATGTCCCTGAGGTTTGGTATATCGTATTGCTGTCTGAATCAAATAGAACGATTGATTCACCGCCATTGTTGCCAGAATCGTACAGTTTAAATTTNTAACACCCACCGTTTAGGGTAAAGGTCTGGACGTCATTACTGACACCATTGTANGGGCCACCACTCACAACAGCAACACCATTATCATCGATAATTTCCCAAGTACACTCATTTCCTTGAGCATCAGTATTCAAAATCAATGTGATTTCATTGGTGTTGAGTTCCGTCAATTCATTGAAAGTTTGGGAACCGCTATTGTTGGTGAGGTCATCATCATTTTCTAAAGTAATATCGACGGTGTTGGTGCTTTGGACTTCAAATGATACGCCTGGCAGAGTCACTAATTCCGAATACAAAGCGGGAATGAATCCGGTCCAGGTGTAGGTTTGAACGGCGCCATTATTGACAGAATAGCTAATTTCGACGGACTCTAAAGGGTCGTTTCCGTTATTCTTGAGTTCAATCTGAGGCTCCACGTAACCACACTGGTCACTAATGGCAGGAACAGATTGTATTTCGGCGTCATTCTGAAGTGTAATCCCTGTAAAAATAGGTGTCCCACCATTTCCGCTGATGATTTCTTGTGTCGTTTCTGTCATAAACACAACGATTTCAAGGTCAAGGATATTTATTGGTACATTGTTATGTGCCGCTGGAATTTGATAAGTATAGGTTCTGTCAATAAATGAACCACTTGTTGTTGGTGACACATCTTCGCCCCACTGACCTGTAATCATGTCAATTAAACGGTGCATGTGAATGTAATTGTTGCCGGCATTTCCACCAGTTTGAGGTCCTGCTGTATTGTTTTGTAATAGAGCAACATTCAGTTTGTTGGTGGACTCTGGGCTCGACCCAGTGTAATAGGCCTCAACATGAACCGTCAATTCATTGGTTTGGACGTCAATGGTTGATTCAACAGCCATATTAAGGTACGACGGTGTGTCTAAGGTTTCGTTAGATCTCCCTGCCCATGCACCACGGCTCATTGCTGTCCCTTGAGCGCCNTTTTGTGCTGATCCCGGAAAATAGTGTCTGTTGACTGTTCCTGCTGGATAACCCACCAATTGAGATTGGTTGGCTATTGCGGTGCCCCAAGGTGTTCTAAAATCTGGGTCATTGCCACTCGGCGCAGCAAAAGAACCAACATGTATGTTGATCAAAAAGACATCACCTGGGTTATTGTCTTGGACGGCTTGGGCGATCTCATGTCCTTGAGGACAAAAAACGCAATAAATTCCTGTAAATTCCTCTATAACCACCTTGGTATTTTCTGGCTGTGTGGATACTATTGTCTGTGCAACAGTGCCAAGTGAAAAAATACTCAATAAGGTGAAAAAATAAAAGTGTTTCATAATGATGTGACGTTTAGCTTCGTTAATTTTTTGAATAGCTGTTAAATGTAATAAAAAAAACTAAAATATTGCGTTAAAAATCTACCATCTGCGGCCGTGTGCTGTGCACGACCAAAAAACGAATTTCGTTTGGTCATGAATTTCCTCCCCCCCAGCGAATTATTCATGACCTTTGAATGGACTGAGGATGCATAAAATTTCCAGATTTTTTCCAGATACTTTTCTTAAATTGCAAAAAAATCAAATTTAAAACTCATGAAAAAAATTTTNACATTATTGGGATTGTTCCTGACAACTGCTGTTTTTGCGCAGTTCTCCTTAGAAAAGCACAGTGGTGAACCTTTAGTTGATGGACAGACCGATACCTACGGGGTTTATGGTTATGGTGCCGCCGAGCTGGATTTTTATGTCAACAATCTGTCGACAACTGATCAGATCTTTATGAAAATTGAATTCGTCAGTGCTGTAAACGACGATGGCTCTGGTGTTGAAGTTTGTTTTGGCTTGTGCTATAGTAACCTTGTTATTGGCATGTCTTATCCTCCTGGAACGGAAGTGGTAACAATCGAACCAGGACAGAATCAAGGATTTCCAGGTGATCACATTGTCAATTTGAGTGATGGTGGTGGGGATCCAATTGAATATGTTTTCAGATGGTATCAAGTAGACGCAAATGGCACTGAATTCGGTGACGATTTGTCAATCACTTACCGCTACGATCCAAACTTAGGATTAAACGATCTGGAAGTTGACGCATTTGCCTTGAGCACTAATGTAACGCAATATCTTCCAGTACAAATTAACGAGCAGGTGCAGATGACTTTGTTTGATCTTCAAGGCCGTCGCATCAGTGAGACTAGTTTAGCCTCTGGAATGCACCAAATCAGTGTGGGCCACCTGTCTTCTCAAATGTATTTAGCCATTTTGGAAAACGATAAGGGACAACGGACAACAATCAAATTCATCAAGCGATAGTGCGGCCCGAATTTATAATGATAAAAAAAGCCCGGAACCATGGTTCCGGGCTTTTTTTATTCCTGTTTTTTTTTGCTAAAACGTGACATTTAAATTCATGCTGAATCCATTGTTCTCGGGGACAAATCGGCAGACACCTCCCACACATATGAGGCCTCCGCGTTGGCGACCATAATTCATAGCAAAACGGGTACGGCCCTTAGTGTAACTCCCACCTGTGTTGTAATAGTGTATTTTTCCTTCGCCACCGTGGTTATAGGCATCGGCTGCATAAACAGCCCATTTTGCGTTGAAATTATATTCTACAACGGCACCAGACCAATTTTTACGATCTTGCTCTGTACTCAGATATTGCACCACACCTCTTATAGAACGCCCTTTGCTGAGCTTGTATGTGCCTTCTGCCACTATAATTGATGCTTTGATGTCTCCTTGACTCCCAAGCGGACCGCCCAGTACAACGCCTTTGTCGGCAATGATGTTTTGATAAGTCAATACGGAATTAAAGGATTTGCCCCACCTGTTTTTTATTTCTGCATTGATGTCCCGAAAATAGCGATTGCCCTTACCAATAAATTCTACATCATAGGATTGGTCTTCGTAAAAAGTAGCGTCAAGACCGGCCCAATATGAAAAGTTAGCGGCTATTTTTGTTCCTACTTTTCCCAGAGCACTTTTCTTCGGAAAGGAGAGGAAAATATCGGACTGTAATCCGACCTCACCAGCGCGCTGGTCAAGTGGGTCAGTGATGAGTCTTGGCTGAGCATTATAAACATAGATATTGGTCAAGAGATAATCCTGTTGTTTGGTCAATGCTGGAGTATAGTTGATCAGCTCCTGATTAAATTGATTGCCTTCAGCCAATCGATCTGAGTAAAAACTAAAGTTTTCAAGACGTCTGAAGGTGGCGCTAGCGCCGAGTCCTTTTTTGGAAAAACCAATATTGGCTTGAAGTGCTGTTCCGTCATACAATCGGTTCGATACCAGGGTGCCCTCGTTGGCGATCACGTCCGGATCTTTTTTTATGGCTTCAATACCCCCATAAAATTGTCCGATGCCCCAATCGATACGGCCACTGTATGCTGCGACGTTAGTTGGAATAGCGCTATTAGTGCCTCGGTCTTGAAAGCGATTGACATAACTCCCGCCCATGCGTAAGTCTATTTGTGACCATTGAAATTTTTGTCCTAAATCGAAGTTCAGGTCAAAAGCATTGACCACCCCCTCAGAAAGTTCAAATCCATTTCTTTGTTGGCCAATGAGGCCTGTAAAAGCAAAGTAGTCCGTAGGGTTAAATTTCGCACGAATGCCTTGAAAAGCAGAATTGATGCCAAGCTGCCTGTCTTCCCAGCCTCTTAAAATAAGTCCATTACCGAATTGCTCATAGAAATAACCTGCAGTAAGATCTAATTGATCGTGTTTGAAATTTAGGTAATATGTCGCGACACCACTTTGGTTGTCGAAGGTCGGACTAAAACCTAAAAGAGCTGAGGGCATATAGCTTTCATATTGTACACCAGCGGTAAATTCTCCGATATTATAATTCAGTTGAAAATAACTATTGGCCCGGAAAGCGTCTTCAGGTGCAATAAAACCCGGTTCTGACTCAGATACTTTTAAATCAAAATCATCAAGTAGCCACTGACTATTTGATTCAAATCCACCAAAAAGCGTGCCTTGTGGTGTTTGGCCAGTTGCCATGATAGTTGTAATAAGCCCACAAAGAGCCAAAAAATATTTCATGTCGCGTTGTTTGAGATTTTAATTAATCAGCTTGCGCTAAAATTTCTTCATAAAGTTCGTCCTCTGCACCAGGGGCATAACCCGAGTGTCTGTAAACGATCACGCCATCTTTGACCAAAATGGTCAGCGGCACCGTTGCAGCGCCAAGTGCTCGTTTTACATCATTATTGGTGTCGAGTAAAATCGTATAGTCCCAGCCCTTTCCATTGATCATTGGCTTGACCCGTTTCACAGTTCTGGCGTCATCTATAGATACCGCAATTAAGGACACATTAGTTTCGTCTTGCCAGTCTTGATAGACTTCACTTATGGCATCCAACTCTTTGATGCAAGGAACACACCAGGTGGCCCATAGAGAAATGACTGTAAGGGACTGTGTCGCCGAGGCCTCAGAAAGACTCGTGTTGGTTCCGTCGAGAGTTTTTAGGGCGACATCAGGAAGTAAATCTTGGGCGCTGACGCCAAAAGAAATCAAGAAAAAACTGAAATAAAAAAGGTGTTTCATATCCAGGGGTTGAGTTGTTACTGCACAATATTAAGCAAAATTTATATGAAAGTTGATTTTTTGACCAAAGAGAAAGGTGAATATGACCTTGCCTAGAATTCTCAATTTTTAAAAATAATATTACATTAGCACGAATAAATGATTCACACCTTTTAAATTGTATAAGAACATGACAAGAGCAACATTATGGATGTCCCTAAGTTTGGCTTTTATGACCACGGCTTGCAGCGACAAAGAAGACTTTTCATCATTCGAAGAAGTCGTTATAGATGATCCGATTGAAATAGGTCTTTCCTACAGATCTGCGTCATTGCGCAACCAGGAGGTAGTCTTTCAAGTATTTGATGATCAATCGCAGGACATTACCCAGAACAGTGTTTTTTATGTTGATGGTGTACAATTGACGGCCAATACATTTAGCTCTGCTGCGGAAGGTGTTTTTTCGGTTTATGCTGAGTACGAGGTCAATGGAACGCTATCGACTACCGATACAGAGCAGTTTTCTGTGATCATCCCGACCAAAAATGTTTTGGTTGAGGATTATACTGGGACTTGGTGTGGTTATTGTCCGGCGGTCTCTGCTGCTGTAGATGAAGTCCAGGCCCTGACCGATCATATTTCTTTGGTCGCCTTGCATAATGGCGATGATTTGTCCTTATCCATTGAGCCTCAAATTAGAGAAGGATTAGGAGTGCCTTCAGGTTCTCCGCGTGCCCGTATCGACCGCACAGTGGTATGGGGTGCAGGGGTGCCACCTGTGTTTCCACCAGAGGATGTTATGAATCTCGCAGGAATTCCCTCGTCAATCGCTATTGCAGTTGCCGCAGAGATGAGTGGTGGGGACTTGCAAATAAGTATTGATGTGGCATGTGAAGACGCCTTGGTGGACAGAAAGCTGGTGGTGTACATCACCGAAGATGGCCTCTTACGCGATCAAACAAATTATTACAATGAGGATGCGACCAGTCCTTATTTTGATCAGGGCAATCCGATGATTGATTTTGAGCAAAAGCATGTCTTGCGCGCGACCTTAACAGATGCNGTTGGAGATGCCATACCGACTACTGATGCCTTAACAGATTATACCGTTGATTTCATTTATACCGTGCCTTCTTCTATGGTGGTCGCGGAACTTGGTGTGGTCGTGATGGTCGTTGATTCAGACAACACGGCGCTCAATACCCAATATGTGCATGTGGGCGAGACAGTGTCCTACAACTAACATCATGCTGGTGCCTATTGCACNAACGCTNATAAAAAAAAGCCCAACTTAGTTGGGCTTTTTTTATGTTTAAGACTCTAAGAATGGATACCTATAATCTGTTGGGGTGACCAAAAGTTCTTTAACCGTTCTTGGTGAGACCCATCTGTAGAGATTCAACTTGCTGCCCGCTTTATCGTTTGTGCCACTGGCACGAGCGCCACCAAAAGGCTGCTGTCCCACAACGGCACCAGTTGGTTTGTCGTTGATGTAGAAATTACCCGCAGCATTTTCCAAAGCACGAACGGCCTGCTCTAGGGCATAGCGATCTTGACTAAAAACCGCTCCGGTTAAGGCGTAAATGCTTGTTTGGTCAACCAGTGTTAAGGTTTCTTCCCATTGGTCATCGGGATAAACAAAGACCGTCAATACTGGTCCGAACAATTCACTCGACATGGTTTCGTAATGCGGATTAGTGGTTTTGATTACTGTCGGGGCGATAAAATAGCCCTTGGACTTATCATAGGTACCGCCAAAAATAACTTCCGCATCAGGTGCTGCGGCGGCGCGATCAATATAATGGGCCAATTTGTCAAAAGAGCCTTCGTGAATCACTGCTGTCACAAAATTTGAAAAATCACCCGGCGAGCCCATGCTTATTGAGGCTAAATCATCATGAATGGAGTCATGGACTTCTTGCCACAAGCTTTCTGGAATGTAACAGCGACTTGCTGCACTGCATTTTTGACCTTGGAATTCAAAAGCACCTCTGACCATGGCCGTGGCCACCTGCTTGGGGTGCGCAGAGTGGTGTGCGACAATGAAATCTTTTCCACCCGTCTCTCCAACAATTCGTGGGTAAGTCTTATAATGATGCACATTAGTGCCGATTTTTTTCCAAAGATCTTGGAAAACATGTGTTGAACCGGTAAAGTGCACACCACTGAAATCTCGGCTTGCCAATACCGTATCGGTGATCATCACAGGGTCACCCATGACCATGTTGATGACTCCGGGAGGCACTCCGGCCTCTTTGAACACCTCTAATACGACTTGCGCAGAGTAGATCTGACTATCACTGGGTTTCCAAACCACGACATTCCCCAACATTGCAGCACTTGCCGGCAGGTTGGCGGCAATAGCCGTAAAGTTAAAAGGTGTAATGGCATATATAAATCCTTCTAATGGTCGGTACTCTAACCTGTTCCATGTATCGCTCGATGATTTAGGTTGCTCTTGGTACATCTCGGTCATGTACGCCACATTAAATCGCAAAAAGTCAATCAGCTCACACGAGGCATCTATTTCTGCCTGATGGATGGTTTTGGATTGGGCCAACATCGTTGCGGCATTTATTTTGGCACGATACGGTCCGGCTATAAGCTCAGCAGCTTTTAAAAAGATAGCCGCTCTTTGCTCCCAAGGAGTCACTGACCATTTTTTTCTGGCCTCTAAGGCGGTCTCTATGGCTAGTGACACATGAGACTTGTCGGCCTTGTGGTAGTGGCCTAATAGGTGCGCGTGGTCGTGCGGCGGTGCCATAGTGCCGGTCTCATCTGTACGTATTTCTTGACCATTGATGTATAGGGGAACTTCTATTGAACTGTGATACATTGTGTCGTATGCTTCAGCGACAGCCTGGCGTTCAGGACTGCCCGGAGCATATGATTTTATAGGTTCATTGATTGGTTCTGGTACCGAAAAAAATCCTTTTCCCATGATCGTTTTGTTTATTTAGATTGGACTGCAAAGGTACAAAAAAATGCTCTGGTGTCCAATGGCCTTGACCGCAAAACAAGGAGCGAGGTACAGCAATCGGGGCACTGTTTTTGGCCCGGTCCTGGTCGATTTGGTGTCTTAATTCGTCGTGATCATATTAGAGTTGCCCTGACCCATGCCGATCAATTGATCATAACGGTCTCCTGGCCCACGATAATAGACTAAAACACTGTATTGGTTTTCGGTTTGCCAATAGTTGCCGTCAACAGCTCCTAGATTTACGGTCCCATCGGTTTCTTCCAAAGCGAAGTTATAATTATAAAAGCCTTGTTTGAGCAATAATACTGTCTCGTACAAGCCCGATTCAGTATTGAACAAAAGTTCATTGGCCACGTTCAGATCATAGTTATTGAAATTGCCGTTGACATAGAGCTTTCGTCCATTGAGCGGCTCGTCATAACGCAATCCAAAGTGCATGAAAATATATTCCGCTTCTATTTGGCTGTTTTGGACGCCCAAAGAGCGGACTACAAAATTTCCATTGATGTCTGGGTAATANGTATAGGGTCTGTTTTTTCTTGGGCTTTGGGTGTAGAGATAGTGTTCGAATAAATCATTGAGCTCAATACGGCGAATGCCAACGTTGGCCACTCTCGCTTCTTTGCTGTCAAAATTCAGAAACTCATTACCGGCCCAAAATGCTGCCGGCTGGTCATAACGATAAATTAATTCTTGGCCTATGGTGTATTGGGGCTTGAGGTCGGTGATGGCTGTTTTTAGGTTGCTGTTTTGGAGGACCATCGTTTTGACAGAACGGTCTGGGTTGATCAAGAGTTTATCGTTGCTGTAGATGGTGAATTGCACGGCCTGTTTGGTGTCGATATAGGCCAAATCTCGCGACCTCTTGATGGCGACCCCTACCGTGACTTGATCTTCGAGCAGCATGAATTTTCGGGCAAAAACCAAATCGCCATCGTCGTTGTAGATGTGGATCATATAGTTCCCGCTTTTTTTCAGGGCCCTGGTTTCTCGATTGGGAAATGCCACTTCGTAGTGCGCGTAGAGTTGTAAGGAATTGAATGAGTTTGTATACTGCTCAATCCGGACATCGTCAAATCCATCTAAATATTCTCCCTTGGATAAATCACTTGGTGTCCAGTCAAAATTATAGTGGGAAATGCGGTAGTAATAATCCGCTTCATTGGCTCTTAAATCATCGAAGGACAGCACCAATTTTCCACCAAGCCTGATGATGGGCAGTTGGGCTTGATTCGTCCCGCCTTTAAATTGTATGGATTTGATGTAATAAGGTTCAGGGGTTTCGATGGCTTGACTCAGCAAAAACCAAGGGTTCAGCAAGCTCAAGACGAAGATAAAAAGAAGGCGCATATCATGAAATTAAACCTTAAATATAGGTAATTTTTAGCAGCTCTATTGGTTGGGAAAAGCGCCCTCAATATCTTGTCAGAAATTTATAATTATTTATTATGGAAAGCACTTTTTAATTTTTAAATTTGCAGTCCTTAAAACAGAGATTTTTCTGCTTTAAGTCATGATAAAGAGAACTTTAATTTACGTATCCATGTCCAGAGACATTAAGATTAAAAAAGGTCTTAACATTAATCTTAAAGGCGAAGCAGAAAAAACCCTCTCCAAAGCACCTCGTGCTGCGACCTTTGCCATAAGACCTAAAGATTTTCACCTCGTCACGCCAAAAATGGTCCTCAAAGAGGGCGCATCGTTCAAGGCTGGTGAGGTTTTATTTTACGACAAAAACAATGAGTCTGTAAAATTTGTCGCTCCGGTCAGCGGAACATTAAGCAGTATTGAGCGTGGGGCAAAACGCGTCATCAATCAGCTGCTGATTCAAGCTGATGCCGAGGACACTTATGTGAGTCATGCGCCGCTGGACTTGAGCAAAGCCTCAGCAGAAGAGATCAAAGCTCATCTATTGGCCACTGGTTGCTGGCCTTTTATTACGCAGCGACCCTACCACGTCATGGCCCATCCGGACCACAGCCCCAAAGCGATTTTTGTATCGGGATACACTACAGCGCCATTGGCAGCTGATCTCGATTTTACTTTGATCGGCAAAGAGTCTGAGCTTCAGGCTGCTTTGACTGCCTTGAGTAAATTGACTTCTGGACCAGTGCATGTTTGTGTCGGACGCGACAGCAATTCACCTTTAAAGGGACTTAAGGATTGTCAAGTGCACTCGATTTCTGGACCACACCCAGCAGGTAATGTTGGGGTGCAAATTGCACAAATTGATCCTGTGAACAAGGGAGAAGTCGTTTGGACTGTCAAAGCCGAAGATTTGGTGATCATTGGTGAGTTGCTTTTAACTGGAAAGTTCAATGCAGAGCGCATTGTCGCACTTGCCGGATCTTGCTTAGCGGCCCCTCAATATTATGCGGCAATTATCGGAAGTGAAGTAGGGCCACTCCTGAGCGAGGCTCAGTTACTTGAGCCCAATTCGCGGGTGATCTCTGGTGATGTTCTTTCTGGCCACACCATCAGTCAAGCTGGATTTTTGGGTTATTTCGACAACACAATCACGGTGATCCCTGAAGGCGATGACTATGAATTATTTGGTTGGAACAAGCCGGTTTTTGATAAAATATCGTCTACGCGTGCTTTAACTTTCTCGTGGATGCAACCAAAAAAGAAGTACGACTTGAACACCAATACTAATGGTGAGCATCGCGCCTTTGTGGTGACGGGCAATTATGAAGAAGTCTTTCCCCTAGATATTTACCCGCTACAAATATTAAAAGCGTGTATGGTGCAGGACTTGGATCAAATGGAAGCACTCGGCATGTACGAAGTCGCGCCGGAGGATTTTGCTTTGACCGAATTTGTTTGTGTCTCCAAGCAACCGCATCAAAAGATCATTCGCGAAGGATTAGACCTCATGTATAAAGAAATAGGATAATTATGGGATTGAAACAATCATTACATACCTTAAAAGAGAAGTACAAGGGCCAGAAAATGGCGCCAGCGTTTAATGCGTTACATACTTTCTTATACACGCCCAATGAAATCACTCATGATGGCACGCACATCAAAGCAGTGGATGATTTGAAAAGAACCATGAATACTGTGATTATGGCTTTGGTGCCTTGTTTGATTTTTGGCATGTTCAATGCTGGCTATCAACATTATTTGGCTACAGGCGAAATTACTGCGGTGAGCAATGGCTTTTTTAGTACAGAGTTTTGGCAGTGGTCAAATTTGGTTTTTGGCGCATGGAAGGTTTTGCCTTTAGTTGTTGTGTCCTATGGTGTAGGATTGGCAGTGGAGTTTCTTTTTGCAGTGATCAAAGGACATGAAGTGGAGGAAGGATATTTGGTTACAGGAATGCTTGTGCCCCTCATTGTCCCTGTAGATATTCCGTTATGGATGTTGTCCATTGCCGTTATTTTTGGTGTGGTCATCGGCAAGGAAGTTTTTGGCGGTACAGGGATGAACATTTTGAATCCAGCATTGACCATTCGCGCCTTTTTGTTTTTTGCTTATCCGACTTGGATGAGTGGTGATAAAGTATGGGTCGCTGGTGCTCAAGAACGTGCCAATCAATTGGCTGCCGGAATGGATGTCGACAGTATCTCTGGCGAAACCATTTTAGGGAGTCTGGCCCAAAACAAATCAATGGGTTATGAATTGTGGGATATGTTTTACGGATTCATTCCAGGCTCTGTAGGGGAAACTTCTACACTTCTTATTTTGATAGGGGCTGCGGTATTGATTTTTTCAAAAATTGCCAGTTGGCGCATCATGTTATCTGGCCTGATAGGTGCGGTTGTAATGGGGCTTATATTCAACGGTGTGGTTGATGCAGGTTGGATCAGCTCTAATAGTGGTTTTTATGGCTTGATGAGTACACCCTATTGGTTACACCTGATGATTGGGGGTCTTGCTTTTGGTATTGTCTTTATGGCTACTGACCCAGTGACTGGTGCCCAAACCAATAAGGGCAAATGGATCTATGGATTCTTTATCGGCTTTATATCGATCATGATTCGGGTTTTCAACCCGGCCTATCCTGAGGGTGTATTTTTGGCTATTCTCTTGATGAACGTCTTTGCACCAACTATTGATCATTATGTCGTTCAGGGCAATATAAAAAGAAGATTAAATCGTTTAAAAGTTAAAAACGCTTAGACATGGCGATAAACACAGATAAAAATAGTTATACCATTGGTTTTGCAGTAGTAATGGTCCTGGTGGTCGGTACATTATTGGCGGGGTTGTTCATGTTGTTCCGACCACAAATAGAAGCCAACGAGCGTTTTGAAAAGCAACAAAACATTCTTTATGCCCTTGGCGTGAATCAAAACTCAGGACCCAATGATGTGGCTTTTATTCCGACAGACATTGTATCTGCAGAGTTCGACAAGTACATCACAAAACAAGTAGTCATTCAGGGAGATGCGGTGACAGAGGACAGCAACGCTTACCTTATTGACATTAAGAAGGAAGCGACCAAGGCCAAAGATGCAGCATACGACAGAAGACTGCCCTTGTTTATGGGACAAAAAGACGGTAAAGATCTGTACGTGGTTCCAGTCCGAGGAAAGGGACTTTGGGATGCGATTTGGGGATTTGTCGCTATGGACAATACCATGACGATTCAAGGCGTATATTTTGATCATAAGGGCGAAACACCAGGTCTGGGCGCCGAAATCAAACAACGTTATTTTATGGATGATTTCGCGGGCGAAAGCTTTTTGGTCGACGGACGCTTCAGTGGTATTGCTGTAGCCAAAGGAAACAACGATCCTAAAAATCTGATCAAGGACGATCAGGAGGTTGACGCCTTAGCTGGCGCGACTATTACTGGAGACGGTCTGAGTGCCATGCTCCAGAAGGATGTGAAATTATACGTGCCTTATTTTAAATCTTTAAAGAACTAAGCATGGGTTTATTATCAAAAAAAGACAGTAAGTTAATCCTAGATCCTTTATCGGATGATAACCCTATTACCATACAGGTTTTGGGTATTTGTTCGGCTTTGGCGATTACCGCTCAGCTCAAGCCATCTATTGTGATGGCGGTTTCTGTGATCTTTGTCTTGGGGATTGGCAATGTGGTGATTTCGTTGATGCGCAACATTATTCCATCAAAAATACGGATCATTGTTCAATTGATTGTTGTGGCTACGCTAGTGATCATTGTCGATCTGATTCTGAAAGCCTTCGCCTATGAACTCAGTAAGGAGTTATCGGTATTTATTGGTTTGATCATCACCAATTGTATCATTATGGGACGATTTGAAGCATTTGCTCTGGGTAATGGTCCATGGCGCTCTTTTTTAGATGGCGTTGGTAATGCTTTGGGTTATGGCGTGATCCTGGTCATTGTTGGTTTCTTTAGAGAATTGTTAGGCTCTGGAACCTTGTTTGGATTCAAAATTTTGGGAGATTCTGTAGAGAAAACAGGCTTGTATGCTATTGGTTATGAGAATAATGGCTTTATGGTTTTGCCTCCGATGGCACTTATTGTTGTGGGCATTATCATTTGGATCCAGCGTTCAAGAAACAAGGCATTAATAGAGGAACATTAAAAACATAAGCCATGGGCACTGGCGCAGCATTGGCGCATAGGGCTCTGGACAATCGAATACATATCATATGGAGCATTTAGAATTATTTTTTAAATCAATTTTTGTCGATAACATGGTGTTTGCGTATTTCTTAGGAATGTGCTCTTACCTTGCGGTATCGAAAAAAGTGAGTACTGCTGTAGGCCTTGGTGCTGCAGTGATCTTTGTCCTTACGGTGACTGTGCCGCTCAACTGGCTATTGGATCAATACATCCTTCAGCGTGGTGCATTGAGTTGGTTAGGTGCAGAATACGCCGATTATGACCTGAGCTTTTTGTCCTTTATTTTGTTCATTGCAACCATTGCAACGATGGTCCAATTGGTCGAAATTATTGTAGAAAAATTTTCACCGTCCTTATATAACTCACTCGGTATCTTTTTGCCATTAATTGCTGTGAATTGTGCCATCTTAGGAGGCTCGCTATTCATGCAATCTCGTGAGATTGAAACTGTAGCCTTAGCGCTCAATTACGGTTTCAGTAGTGGAATTGGTTGGTTTTTGGCCATAGTTGCTATTGCGGCGATCCGCGAAAAAATCAGATACAGTAATGTTCCTGCCCCATTGAGAGGATTGGGCATTACGTTTATCATTACGGGGCTCATGGCGATTGGTTTCATGAGTTTTGGAGGAATGTTAACGGGTGGTGATGCAGAAGAGGTGAGTGCACCAATTGCAGAGGTCAGCCTACCGATACCTGCTGCAACTCCAGAATTAGATCCATCGGCTGTGCAGGCCACCGAAGTATTAGAAGTTGAAGTTTCAGATATAACAGAAAAATAGTATGTTTTTAGTCGCAAGTACAGGAGGAGTAATCGCCGCAACAGTTGTCGCCTTTTTGGTTTTGACCTTATTGTTGGTGGCTTTATTATTGTTCACCAAACAAAAGCTTTCGCCGTCTGGGCCAGTCAAAATCACCATCAATGATGAACGTGTGATTGAGGTAGCCAGTGGTGATACGTTATTGTCTACTCTGGGCAATAATAAAATCTTTTTACCTTCTGCCTGTGGTGGTGGTGGTACATGTATCCAATGTGAATGCCACGTCACCAGTGGAGGTGGAGAAGCATTGCCCACTGAGACGCCGCATTTCAGTAGAAAAGAATTGGCGGATGGTGCGCGTTTGTCATGTCAGGTCAAAGTGAAGCAGGACATGAACATTCACATCCCTGAAGAAGTGTTTGGCATCAAAAAATGGGACGCTACTGTCGTGCGTAACTATAATGTGGCCTCATTCATCAAAGAGTTTGTTGTTGAGATTCCAGAGGACATGAATTACAAGGCTGGGGGGTACATTCAAATCGAAATCCCGCCATGTGAAATTAACTATAAAGACATGGATATTACTGCTCATCCCGAAGAGCATGAAACACCTGATAAGTTTCAAGCAGAGTGGGATAAGTTTGGTATTTGGCCGTTAGTCATGAAAAATAATGAGACTATTGAGCGCGCTTACTCCATGGCGTCTTATCCTGCAGAGGGTAGAGAAATCATGCTTAATGTGCGTATCGCTACCCCGCCGTGGGACCGTGCTAAGAATCAGTGGATGGATGTGAATCCAGGTATTGCCTCATCTTACATTTTTGCGCAAAAGCCAGGAGATAAAGTGGTGATTTCAGGACCTTATGGTGAGTTCTTTATCAACGAATCCCAGTCGGAAATGCTTTATGTAGGTGGTGGTGCTGGTATGGCACCAATGCGTTCACACCTCTACCACTTGTTCAAAACCCTCAAGACTGGTCGTACGGTGACTTATTGGTATGGTGGTCGATCTAAAAGAGAGTTATTTTACTTAGATCACTTCCAACAGCTTGAGCAAGAATTCAAAAACTTTAAATTTTTCCTCGCATTGTCGGAGCCGCTTCCAGAGGATAATTGGAAGGTCAAAAAGGACATTCATGACACTCAGGGCGATGGTTTTGTAGGGTTCATTCACCAGGTGGTGATTGACAATTATTTGGATCATCATGAGTCACCAGAAGATATTGAATTATATTTCTGTGGTCCACCACTGATGAATCAGGCGGTGCAAAAAATGGGTGAAGATTTTGGCATCCCTGACGAGCATATCCGTTTTGACGATTTCGGAGGATAAAAATTAATAAAAAAGACCAGTGCGCTGGTCTTTTTTTGGCGCATTAATGAAATCATGATGAGTGTCCCATTATCAAAGCAAGAGCGACATAACCTGGCGATGAATATTGTAGGAAAGGACCTAGAAGAACTCGGTTATGAGTTTATGGGGGTCAATTCTGACCTCAAGAAGAACCCGCAATTCGTTGCCCTAAAGAACAAGACTTTACACTTTGTGATTGTCCGTGCGGTGTTATATCCCAGCGAACCAGAACATTATGATATTGATTTTATGACCAGTATCACGGCACATGCACAAAAATTCGATGCTAAGGTGTTTTATGCAGGTGTCGGCTTGGGTCATGGAACGGATTATGCTTTACCCCCTGTCAAAGAGGAACCTTACACCCAGCTTTACCGTGGATTACAAGAATTACTTTAAGATGAGGTATGTTGGTGCTTTTTTATTGTTAGTGCTGTGCCTGGGTTGCGGCGCAGAGTCTGAAATGCAAATTATTCAAGGTCAGGCTTTCGGCACCACTTATAATATTCAGTATTATAGTGGTCATCAGGTTGACCAAGTGACCAATGGCATAGAAGATGTGGTGACACAGGTCAACGCCTCGATCAGCACCTATCAACCCAATAGTTTGATCTCAGCCATTAATCGCGGTGAGGTGGATACAGAGGTGGATTCAATTTTCGTGGCAGTTTATGAGTGGTCCAAAAGAGTTCATCAAACCACGAAGGGTTATTTTGATCCAACAGTTGGTATTCTGCGTAATGCCTACGGATTTGGACAAGACAAGCCGTTAGAATCTTTATCTTCTGGTGCATTAGATTCCCTTTGTATCCGCGTCGGTTTTGCTCAGGTAGATTTGCTTTCGAACGGTCGAATTGTGAAGCCTTATCCAGAAACATATTTAGATTTTAACGCCATAGGAAAAGGATATGGCATTGATTTGATGGGAGTGTACTTAGAATCTTTGGGCGTCACCGATTATTTGATCGAGTTGGGGGGAGAGATAAGAGTCAAGGGCTTTAATGTCGTCAAACAAAAGCCTTGGACCATTGGTATTGAGGCGCCAAGTGAAGACCAGAACGAACGAATTATTGCCAAAACTATAGCGCTAGAAAATCAGAGTATGGCAAGTTCGGGTAATTACCGAAAGTTTAGAGTTGATGAAAAAACGGGCAAAAGATTTGTCCATACGATCAATCCTTTAGATTGTACCGCCCAGCAGAGTAATGTGACTAGTGCAACTGTTTTGGCCTCGACTTGTGCTGAGGCCGATGCTTATGCCACCGCATTTATGGCTATGGGTCTCGAGCGTTCTTTGCAAGTACTAGAAACACAAAAGCAACTCTCTGTTTATTTGACCTATATTGACCAGCAACAGGTAACGCGCTGGTACGCATCATCGTCTTTGGCCAAGCGCTTAGGTGAGTAATTTGTAGGCTACAGGAATCAATTCTCCTGGGGCTAAACGATAGCGGTCCACCTCTTGAGCGGACATTTCTGCGGTGAGGTCTATGGCTTTGACCTCAAATCCGACCGAGCGCACCCGATCAAAATAATCCATACCATAAACCCGAACATGATCATATTGGCCAAATATTTTGGTCCGTTCTTTCCTATCAGTAATACGGTCATCTTGAAATGTTTCTCTTCTGCTTGGGTCATAAGGGACTTGGAGAATGGCCATGCCGTTTGGGGCCAAAACACGATACAGTTCGCGTAAGGCATCGAGATCATTGGGTATGTGTTCGAGAACATGATTGCAAATGATGACGTCAAAGCTGTCGTTTGTAAAGGGCAGGTCAGTAATGTCGGCCGTGACATCGGCCAATGGTGAGTTGAGGTCTGTTGTGGTATAAGAAAGATTGGGCAGCGCTTTGAAGCGGTGATAAAATGCTTGCTCTGGTGCAAAATGCAATACGCGGCTCGTTTGGCTAAAAAAGGATGTTTTGTTTTTTAAATATAACCAACACAAGCGNTGACGCTCTAAGGACAAGGTGCCTGGAGACAANACATTGGGCCGTACCTTGGCATAGCCATAAGGCAGAAAAGTCCGGTAATTTTTGCCGTCTATTGGGTCGGTAAATCGATGGCCTCTATANGCCATACTGAGCACGGGTCTCAAATAGTAACTCAAGGAAATGAGCCAAGGACGAGGGATGGCATTCAATAAGATTTTGAATAGGGCCTTCATCGGTCTTAGATTATAATGAAAAGGGCTCTTGCCTAAAATTGATTTCTTCGTCTGACGAAATGCCTAGAGCTTCATAAACATAGGCAAAGGTACTCAAGAGTTCTGGTCGCCCATCGATCAGGGCTATGTTGTGTTCAAAATGAGCGCTTGGTTTTTTGTCTTGAGTGACTATAGTCCATCCATCGGGAAGTTGCTTGACCCTATGTGTCCCCATATTGATCATTGGTTCTATGGCAATAGTCATGCCCTCAACCAACTTTTTTCCTCGACCTCTTTTGCCATAATTTGGCACTTCAGGGTCTTCGTGTAATTTGCGTCCTAGACCATGTCCGACAAGATCTCGAACCACGCCATAACCATTGGCCTCGCAATATTGCTGCACCGCATATCCAATGTCACCGACACGATTGCCTTGCTTGAATGCAGCCACTCCAAGATAAAGAGACGCTTTGGTTACGGCCAATAACTTTTTGGTCTCTGGCGCTACATCACCAACCTCAAAGGTATAGGCATGATCTCCATAGAACTCATTCATAAGGACACCACAATCTATAGCAACAATATCTCCGTCTTTGAGCGATTGGTCATTGGGGAGTCCATGAACTACGGCTTCATTGACACTGGTCAAAAGCGTAGAAGGGCAACCATAAAGGCCAAGAAAACCAGGGACTCCTTTGTGGTCTCGGATAAATGCTTCTGCAAGCTGGTCTAATTTTTTGGTGGTGACACCGGGCTTTACCTCCTTGGCGAGCATGCCCAGAGTTTTGGAAACCAATAGCGCACTTTGACGCATCAATTCGATCTCATCGCGAGTCTTTACTTGAATCATAGGGTGGTGTGGATTTTTTCAGAAAAATGGGTTTGGAGGAATTGATTCAGGAGGTCGGGTTTTTGGGTGCCGATAAGAAATTTTTTCCCCTTTTCTAGATTTATGGCAAGCCCTTTGGTGCCGCGCATATTATAAACAGTGCCATAGGCGGTGAAAAATCGGATCCCCCATCCCCCCACAAAACCGTAATGGACGATGTGCAGATTTTGTACTTCTGACCAAGTAATGGATTTGGTGACAAAGGGGGTGAAGCGCATATAAATGCCATTTTGGTCTATTCGGGTATCCAAACGCATCCATCGAAACAATAGAATAAGCGCCATGCTAAAGACAAAATAGGCCATGACACCATCATCGGACATTGGTTTTGAGCCAAAGGGCTCACCGATGATGAGTTGTTCATAAATCCCATAAACGGCACTCGTTGCGATACCAATAAGTAATAACCATAACCACCATTGATTGAATCTCTGCTGTTCTTCAAAAATAATATTATCAGGCGATTGCTCAATCTGCATAGCCCGGGGTATAAGGTTGTCCACTGGCTATTGTGCGNAAGTCTTTTTCTAGGGTTTCTTGAGTGTATTCGACTATTCTATTGACTTCTGCCCCATCTCTGAAAAGTATGATCGTGGGAACGAATTCTAGTGCGTAACCTTCTTCAAGATGGTCGGGTGTGTCCTTGTCATGAGACACGGCGACCATGTCCAATTGTTGTTTCTTAAAGTCGGCCAAATCTAATAGCTTAAGCAACGCAGGAACTTCTCGTTGACTGTCTTCACACCATGTGCCCATAAAGACTTTGATCGAGTGGTTCTTAAGCAGCGGCTTTAATTCATTCACTATAGTCATGTCCGGCTCGTACGCTTGAGCTGCAGATGCAAACCACTCTGAGTACGGAGCTTTGCTCAGTCCATTGGCATTAATAGGGCCAATCAGCATTGTCCCGCCATCAATGGTGTCTGCTATTTCTTTATTGAATTCTGATGAGGTTTCTTGAGTTTGTGGTGCCTTGACGGCATCACCACAGGCAACCAATAGCGCTGTAAAAACGATGAGAAAAACTGTTTTTTTCATGTCAATGGATGATTTAGATAAGTGATTTTTCTGTCATGGCTTCTGGTGCTTGGAGCTTCATGAGTGCTAATATTGTTGGCGCAATGGCCCCCAAAACTCCAGAGTTAATGTGTTTTTGATCAGGGTCTACCAGAATAACGGGCACTGGATTGGTGGTGTGCGCCGTATTGGGTGATCCATCTGGGTTTTTCATGATCTCGCTATTGCCATGATCTGCAATAATTAAAGTGCTGTATCCATTTGCCAGAGCTTTTTGAACAATGGACGCGGCACATTGATCTACAGTTTCACAAGCAATTATGGCGGCATTGATGTCGCCTGTATGGCCCACCATATCCGGATTGGCGAAATTCAAACAAATGAAATCGGCCGTCTGTTGTTCTATTTCTGGGAGGATGGTGTCTCGAATGTCGTAGGCACTCATTTCTGGCTGCAGGTCGTAGGTCGCCACTTTCGGAGAGGGGCATAAAAGTCGGCGTTCTCCATCGAATGGCACTTCTCTTCCGCCATTGAAGAAGAAGGTAACATGGGGATATTTTTCGGTTTCTGCAATCCTTATTTGGGTCTTTCCCGCCTTCTCAAGTGTTTCGCCTAAAGTGTCTTGAATATTGTCCTTGTCATAGACCACATTAATTTTTTTGAAGGTATCGTCGTAATTGGTGAGCGTTACATAATGCAGATTCAGTGGTGTCATTGTTTGCTGCGGAAACGCAGTTTGGGTGAGCGCTTGAGTCAATTCTCTTCCACGATCGGTACGGAAATTAAAAAATACCACGACATCATGCTCACTGATAGACACGGTTTTACCATCGGCTTGCGTCACCGAAAGCGGCTCAATGAATTCATCTGTGATGCCATTTTGATAGGAGTCGGTTAAGGCTTGGGAGAGGTCATTACAAGGCGTCCCTTTGGCACTTACCAAAAGATCGTAGGCTTTTTTGACCCGTTCCCACCTTTGGTCTCGGTCCATGGCGTAATAGCGGCCAATAAGACTGGCCATTTTTCCGCCAGTTTTTGTCAAAATCGGGGACAACTCTTTGAGGTACTTTGGTGCACTTTTGGGGTCGACATCTCGGCCATCAGTAAATCCGTGCACAAACATCTGCGGGACACCGCTGATCTGACCAGCTTGGAGTAAGGCTTTTAGGTGGTCGATGTGCGCATGGACACCNCCATCGGACAGCAAGCCGATAAAGTGTACAGGTTTTTCATGGGCTTTAGCATAAGAAAAGGCCTCTTGTAATACCGGTTCTTGACTCAGTGTTCCCTGGGCGACAGCACGATTTATTTTAGCCAAGTCTTGGTAGACGATGCGTCCAGCACCCAAATTCATATGACCAACTTCGCTATTGCCCATTTGCCCATCAGGAAGCCCAACATGTGCACCGTGGGTCAGTAATTGAGCATGTGGATATTGGTTGTAGAGCCCATCAATAAAAGGGGTGTTGGCCTGGGCCACTGCAGAAACTGAGGCGTCCTGTGTGATGCCCCAGCCATCTAAGATCATTAGAAGGACTTTTTTACTCATGCTCATTAAATTAAGGCACAAAGATAAGCAATACATCACTTTAGCTTTGAGGATTTCACCAAAAACCTTTAGCCGTCATGGCCTTGAAGGTGGGGCACGTCAAATGGCAGANGACTATAAGAGTTTGGGATTGATGTCTAGAATATGCGCGGTTTTGTACCGCTTCAAAAAGTTAGAGTCCAATACAGTGCCGCCCAATAATGAGGCTTTGCTGATGACTTGTTCTAAGTCTAAAAGGATAAATTTCCGGAGGTAGGGAATGGCCAGCGGGGCATAACTGTAATGCCATGGTTCGTGATTGAAGCCACTGCGCTGGGGGTGGTTCGTGTAGACTTCGACAAAGCCATAATTATGGGCATGTTGTTGCATCCATTCGCGCATGGGGCAAAAAACCCCGTCGCCGTAGAAATGTTCAGGTTCCAGGACAGCATTTGGTGCTTCAGGCTTGCCATCGATNAGGTCGAGATCCGTACCCCAATGATGGCGAGAAGTGCCAGGAATGGTAGAGTATTCTATAATTTTTTCAACCGCTTGTTCAGGGGTCAAACCTTGATCCACGTACTTTCTGTATTTCCTTTCGTAGATTGCTTTTTGACGGTCAAAGCTTCGAAACGCAGAGACAACCTGAAGTTCAATACCATCTTTTGAGGCAGCATTTTTCATGGCTTCAAAGGCTTTTGCAGTGGCTTTGTTCATTTTTGACAAATAGTCGTTGCCGACAATATCAATGGGGGCAATGCCCATTAATTGGTCTGCGGTATAGGGGTGCTCTTGTCCCATCAATTTATGGTTTTTGGCGCCCGTCAAAATCAAAACAATGAAGAGGGTCCGCAAAATAGTGACTGTCTGCATTAGATGAGCGTATTGAGGTCTTGTCCTGGTGCGACATAAAAAGTTGGCTTATTTTTTTTAAAAACCGCAGCATGTCCTGACCCTTGAAGGCTTATGTCTGGGCCAATTACCCGAAGCCAACTGCCTTCGCGAAGTCCAATGACTGCGGTGCTGTTCTGAGTGAGATACTCTCGAATTCGGGTTTCTCGACTCTCTCCCATATGTTGGCTGTTTTGCTCCGGTTCTGTATAATGAGGGTTGATGTTGAAAGGAATTTGTTGCAGCACCTCATGATGTGGTATTGGTACAATTGGCATATCATTGGTCGTGGACATGGTTTGGCCACAAATATTGGTCCCTGCACTTGTGCCGAGATAGGGTGTGCCAGAAGCCAACACTTCTTTGAGGACAGACATCAGTCCTAATTCGTATAGTCGTTTGACCAATAAAAAGGTATTGCCTCCTCCTGTAAAAATGGCTTCAGCATCGCGTAACGCACTTTTGGGATCTTTTTGATGATCGAGACCAATAACTTTGATGCCTATGGCTGCAAACGCCTCTGCAGTTTTGCGGGTATACTCTTGCTCAGTGATGCCGCCAGGTCGGGCGTATGGCACAAATGTCACATTCTGAACACCAGCGAAAAGGATGCTCAATTCGGGCATGAGGTATTCTAGAAAGGCACTTCCGTAAATTGTTGAGGTACTTGCTAATAGGAGGTTTTTCATAGGTAAGGTCTGAGCTATCACTCAAATGTACTAATTAACTGATAATATTGACGCGCCAATGACTCATTAGGTTATTGCTTGAACGCGCTCCTGACCTGACCTGCTGCCCTTGAGATATGATTGGATAAGTTTGTCTTATTTTCAGAAAGAGTCTAGAGAATATTTGATAGGTTTGTTCTGTCGTGCGGGATGGCCCCTTAACGCCGCATTAGACCTCAAAAAAACTTGTTTGGAGCATGACTTGGCAAAAGGTTTTATTGTTTTTCGTTATGGTGTTGACCTTGAGCGCTGCGCAACGCCACAAGTTTTACGTCAGCACGACCAATATCGAATACAATGCCCAGGTAAAGTCTTTAGAGATCATATGTACGCTCTTTACTGATGACTTAGAGGCGGTTTTGCAACAGCGCTATGAGCCTACCCTCAAATTAGATCGTGGCGCTAATAAAGCGCGCAATGAAAGTTTTATTAAAAGATACATCTTGTCTCAATTATCCTTGACCGCGGACCAGCAGGTTGTCCCACTGGAATATCTTGGTTTGGTCTACGAGAATGACCAGGTGAAAATTTACATTGAGGGCCCAAGGGTAGACAATTTTGAGACCCTCTTTGTCGCTAATAAAATGTTATTTGACTTGTCGACAGAACAGCAAAATGTGATCCACGTGAAGCATCGCGACCAGCGCAAGAGTTTGCTCCTTTTTAATGAAAATCCAAACGGTTTGTTAAATTTTAATTGAGAGTTGTGGCCATGCTCCTAAAAAGGTATTTTTAACACTTATTCTAACTTTCCAATTTATGAACTTTAAATCTACTCCACTCGCTATTTTAACGCTTTGTTTTATGGCAGTTTTACCACTTAATGCCCAAGAGCCAGCCGCAGAGCAATCGCGTAAGCCAGGTCATTATAACAACAATCGTTTCAAACAGCTTTACCAGGAATTTTCTACACCTAACCAATATCGTTCTGCTAACGGGGCTCCCGGGCCGGCATATTACCAGCAGCAGGCTGACTATGATATGACTTTAGAACTGGATGACGCCACAGCCAGAATTTATGGTGAAGAAACCATTACCTATACCAACAACTCGCCAGATGTATTAGAATATCTATGGGTTCAATTGGATCAAAACAAACGTGCACGTGATTCAAAAAGTCCTTTAATTGAATCAAGTGGTGCTTTTCCAGCAGAAATGACGGGCAGTTTTGTCGGCAAGTACATGGGTGAAGGGTTTGATGGTGGATTTAAGATTGATTGGGTAAAAGACGCCAATGGACGTCCATTGCCTTATATGGTCAATCGAACGATGATGCGCATTGAAATGCCAAAACCTCTGGCCTCTGGAGATCAGTTCGAGTTCTCCATCAAATGGTGGTATAATGTGCCAGATCATACTATTGATCGGGCGCGCAGTGGGTATGAAGTTTACGACGATGGCAATAAAGGATTTGTCATTGCGCAGTTCTATCCTCGCATGGCGGTTTACAGTGATGTCGAGGGATGGCAAAACAGTCAGTTTTGGGGACGAGATGAGTTTGCTTTGCCTTTTGGGGACTTTGAAGTTTCGATAACGGTACCTGCTGATCACATTATGGATGCGACGGGCGTTTTGGTCAATAGAAAAGAAGTTTTTTCAAAGGAAATGATGCGCCGTTTTGAGCGTGCCTCTGAAAGTTTTGATGCTCCAGTGATGATCGTCACTCAAGCCGAAGCAGAAGCTGCAGCGGCAAATGGTGTTGCAAATGGCATTCCTTCTGCCAAAAAAACCTGGAAATTTAAGGCAGAAATGGTGCGTGATTTTGGTTTTGCCACGTCTCGTCGTTTCATTTGGGACATGATGGCCGTTAAAATTGGCAATCGCGATGTTATGGCTGTTTCTATGTATCCGCCAGAAGGGAACCCTCTTTGGGAAGATTGGTCAACCCGTTTGGTCGCCAGCACACTTGAATCTTACTCAAGAATGACCTTTGATTATCCTTATCATAAGGCCATCTCTGTCCACGCCAAAAACCAGGGAATGGAATATCCTATGATCTGTTGGAACTACGGCCGTCCGGATAAAGACGGGACATACAGTGAGCGCACCAAGTATGGCATGTTTGGGGTCATCATACACGAAGTGGGTCACAATTTTTTTCCGATGATTGTCAATAGTGATGAGCGCCAGTGGACTTGGATGGACGAAGGCATTAATACTTTTGTTCAATATGTTGCAGAGCAAGATTTCGGAGAAAAATATCCAGAGGCCATTGCGCCAAATCTAAAATACCCGTCACGCCGTGGGCCAGCCAAAGCTATTGTGCGTTATATGGCCGGTGAGCAGGATGAATTGGCGCCCATTATGACAAAAGGTCTGAACACCTATAATTTTGGTGCCAACGGGTACTCTAAGCCTGCTACGGGACTCAATATTTTGCGGACGACGCTAATGGGCAAGGATTTGTTTGACTATTCTTTCAAGACTTACGCCCAAAGATGGATGTTCAAACACCCAACCCCAGAGGACTTCTTCCGTACTATGGAGGATGCATCAGCTATGGACCTTGATTGGTTCTGGCGCGCATGGTTTTACACAACAGATTATACAGATATCGGTGTAAAGGAGGTGAAAAAGTATTACGTGACGTCTAAGATGAACAGCCAAATGAAGGAGATGATGGCCGCTCGTGGCCTCTCCGAGAGTGATTTGCCGTCACTCGTTTATTTGGTCGAAGAGGGAAGTGAAGATTTTGAAGAATCGATGCGCACCCAAACCTTAAATGATGTGGTCAGTCTTCAGGAATATTTGATGGATAAAATGACACCTCAGGAGCGTGCTTCATTGAAGCAGCCCAATTATTTTTATGAGGTAACGTTCGAAAAGCCAGGAGGTATTCCTATGCCGATTATCGCCGAATACACCTATGCTGATGGCACTACTGAGCGCGTGACTTATCCAGCGCAAATATGGCGCCTTAACGATAAAAGTGTTGGTAAAGTTGTGGCTTCCGAAAAGGAAATTGTGAAAATTGTGGTTGATCCTGATGAGGAAACTGCCGATATTGATACAGACAACAATAGTTGGCCAAAGGACGAAAAGGCAGGAGAATTCCAGACTTTCAAAAACAACATCAAAGGCCAATAGCCATTGGTTTTAGTACAATACAAGCCTCGCAAATCTTGCGGGGCTTTTGTGTTTGTGACCCCTAACTTTGGTATATTTGTATCATGATATTGTCTTCTTTGTTCATTAGTGGAGCCGAAATAGGGTTCATCATCTTCATCGTACTGATGGTATTTGGTGCCGACAAGGTGCCTGAGCTCGCACGTGGATTGGGAAAAACCATGAAGCANATACGCCATGCCACAGATGATATTAAAAAAGAAATCACCAAAAGCGCGGATAAGCAAGGGNTAGACGTGACCGATTTTAAAAAGGATATCGAAAAAGTCAAAGACGACGTGGATCAAATCACGGGGCCAATCAAGAGACAATTCTAAGTCATTTCTTTCTTGCGATCGAAAGACCGTCTCGTATAGGCAATAATACCGTTTCTAATTCTTGATGTAGGTTAAGGGCTTGGTTGTAAACAAGTAAGGCCTTGGTGTCGGCATCATTCTCCGCTAACGNCTCAACGACCTTACCACTCCACAAAACATTGTCGCTGACAATCAATCCACCTTTTTTTAGTATTGGCACGACCAATTCTAAGTAAAGCGGATAGTTGGCTTTATCTGCATCGATGAATACCAAGTCAAAATGTTGGTCAAGTGTCGGTATGATGTCGCTCGCGGCNCCCAAATGTTGTATGATTTGAGTCCCCTTACCTGAGCGGTCAAAATATTTTCTTTGGATGGCTTGTAGTTCTGGATTGCGATCTATGGTATGCAAGACACCATGTTCTGTCAGGCCTTCGGCCATGCATAATGCAGAATAACCCGTATAGGTGCCAATTTCTAGGATGTGCTCTGGAGCTTTGATTTTGACCAGTAGGCTCAGTAGGCGTCCTTGAAGGTGTCCGCTCAGCATTCTGGGTGCCAAAACGGTTTGCCACGTTTCTTTGTTCAGTGCCTTGAGTAGCTCTGGTTCTTCTTGAGAATGTGCGCTGGAATATAGGTCTATCGCTTGAGGGATAAATTCCATTAGCCTACTATCTTTTTGATCAATGCGTCTTTTTGTTGTTGGTCATCTCCAAACAACCATTGCAAAACGTTGTCTGACCATATGGCGTCATATTGGTCTTGATCCAACAGGCCTTGATTTTGGGCAAGGTCTAGAATCTTTCCTGGATACGATGACTGTGGTACGCTTTCCATTTCGCCAAGTGGGTAAGGATCATCAAGGCCCATGAGTACTTGTTTACTGCCTTGATTTTTGATCAATAATTCAAGGGATCCTGTATCATGCACCAAGGTGTCGAAAAATATATTTTTGTGTCCTACACTTTTTCGTGGATGTGTTTTTCCTTCAAAAAGATCTGGTCGTCCATCAAATCCTTGGATCCGGCGGCCCAAGTTGATCTGGGCCAATTGACCCCCGTGGGCAAAACAAGTGCGCATATTGGGGTATTTGTCTGCGTAACCATTTAGGGTAAAAAAGTGATAGGCATCGGCACATTGTGCGAGCATCCAAATCAAATGAAAGCGCCATGCGGTATTTTGGAGTTTGATGAATTTTTCGCCATCATACGGATGTATTTCTACCGCTAAATTATAGGAGGAGGCCAATTCGAAAATGGGTTCGTTTTCGGGGTCAAATATGCTTCTCCAGGTGCCTATAGTATCCATGTAATGGGTCGGCAAACACAATAATTTCAGGCCCAATTCCTCTACACAACGCTCCATTTCCCATAAAGCGCCTCGGACAAAACCAGGGTGTACAACAAATCCGCAAGTGAATTTTTGACCATAATCTTGTTGGATGCGGGCATTAAAATCATTCTGGAATCGCAGTGCTTGTTTCATTTCTTCAAGACGCAAACCATTGCCATAAAGCTGAGATAAATTGAGCACTACGGCATGATCAATTTTAAAACGCTCCATCCACTCGAGTTTTTCGTCCAAGAAAAAACTTGAATCAGTTACGGGACGGCTCCAATCTTTTTGAAGCATGTATTTGCGTTCTTTATCCACCCAGAAAATCCCCTTATCCTTCATGAATGCAGGAATCTCTTCTGGATAGGGAAGAAGGTGAGAGTGTCCGTTAATGCGTAGTTTTCTGGCCATATTGAGGACTTAAGTTACAAAGATTTAGTGCGCCCGCCATCGACGGGCAAATTAATTCCGTTGATATAGCCGGCGGCAGGACTTGCCAAAAAAGCAATACTGAAGGCGACTTCTTGCGGAGAGGCAAAGCGTCGGGCAGGGACAAGCGAGCGCATGAACTCAGCGGCTTCCTCAGGTGTTTTATTGAAACGATTTGCGGCACTGTTGACGATGTCTGCTAAACGATCCGTTTGGGTGAAGCCTGGTAAGACATTGTTGATGGTGATGCCAAATGGCCCGAGTTCTGTCGATAATGTCTTGCTCCAATTCGCGACAGCACCACGAATGGTGTTGCTTACTCCCAAATTTTCAATGGGTTGTTTGACCGAAGTAGAAATCACATTGATGATGCGTCCATACCCTTTAGCTTTCATGCCCGCAACCAAACCTTGAACCAGAATTTGGTTACACATGAGGTGCTGTGCAAAGGCATCGGCGTAAGCTTTTGGTGCTGCAGCTAGGGCTGGTCCACCTTTTGGCCCACCAGTGTTATTGACCAATATTTCATAAGGTTCTTTCCCCGCTAGTTCGTCTATTGTTTTTGAAAAGACTTCAAGGTCCGTGAAATCGACCGCCACGAATTGATGGTGCTGTTGCCCATTATTTGGCAATTCGTCAAGGACTGCTTTGAGCTTGTCTGGGTTTCTGGCCATGATGGTGACATGAGCGCCGAGCGCAGCAAGTTCTATAGCGGCTGCTTTGCCGATACCTGCAGATCCGCCGCAGACCAATGCTTTTTTGTGAGCGATACTTAGATTCATTTTATGTGGTCTTATAATTGATACAAACGTTTTTGGCTTCAGTAAAGAAGCGCAGGGCCTCAAAACCTCCTTCACGACCAACACCACTGGCTTTTATACCGCCGAATGGTGTGCGGAGATCCCGATTCATCCATGTATTGATCCAAACAATTCCAGCCTGAATAGATTGACTCATGCGCATTGAGCGGTCTAAGTCAGAGGTCCATACACTGGCCGAAAGCCCATAGGGGACATCGTTGGCGTAATTCAATACTTCCTGCTCACCATCAAAGGGCATGAGTGTCACAACAGGCCCGAATATTTCCTCTTGATTGACACGGCAATCGGCCCGTTTGACCTCGATGACCGTTGGTGCCAAATAGAAGCCCTTCTCATGGCCTTGGACAACAACCTTATGGCCTCCTGTAAGCACGCGTCCGCCTTCTTCCTGTGCCACAGCAATATAGTGCAGTATTTTGTCTCTATGGTCCTCTGAAACAATGGCGCCGAGCGAGACGTCTTGGGCAGGATGACCGACAGTCAGTTGGGCAACACGTGACACAAAATCGTTCTTGAATTTTTCAAAAATAGAGCGTTCCACAAATATTCGGCTGCCACAGAGACAAATTTGCCCCTGATTGGCAAATGAAGACCTGATGGTGACGTCGAGCATTTTTTGATAGTCACAATCAGCGAATATGACATTCGGATTTTTACCGCCGAGTTCTAACGATAATTTCTTGAACATTGGTGCAGCTGTCCGGGCAATATGGGCTCCAGTTTTGGTGCCTCCGGTAAATGAGATGGCTTTGATTCCAGGATGTTCAATAATGGCTTGACCAGCACTATTTCCTGTGCCGTGAACAATATTCAGGACGCCTGGAGGAAGTCCAGCCTTTTGGACGATCTCGGCTAACAAATAGGCGGTGGCTGGAGTGACTTCACTTGGTTTGGCAACCACTGTATTGCCAGCGGCAATGGCGGGCGCTATTTTCCAAGTAAAGAGGTAAAGGGGTAGGTTCCATGGAGAAATACAGCCCACCACGCCCAAGGGTTGCCTTAAGGTAAAATTCAGGGTGTTCTGTCCTGTACTCTCATGAGATTCACTGGCAAACTGAGTAATGGCATGACCAAAAAACCTGAAGTTTGCAGCCGCACGTGGAATATCAACGCTCAAAGCTAATTTTAATGGTTTGCCATTGTCTTTGGATTCTGCCCGTGCAAGTTCTTGTGCTTGTTCATCGATGAGGTCTGCTATAGTGAGCAAAATTTTGCTTCGTTGGTCTAAAGTGGTTTGGCGCCAAGAGTCGAAGGCTTCTGCAGCAGCCTTATATGCCAAACCAACATCAGTTTGATCACTATCGGGAATGGCCCCGTAAACTTCGCCGCTACTTGGATCAATATTGTCCAAACAGCGCTGGCTCGCGGCATCAGAAAAAGTTCCTCCGATAAAGTTTTGGATCCTTAACATGCTAAAGTGGTTTATAGGCCATGGCTTTAATTTCAATCAGTAGATGAGGGTGAGGCAGTTGGTGCACTGCTACTGTGGTCCTGGCAGGGCCTCTCTCATGACTAAAATATTGGGCATAAACTTCGTTATAGCCTGCAAAATCATTCATATTGACCAAAAAAGTTGTCAAATCGACTAAGTCTTCCAATGTCGCATTTTCAGCAGCAAGATAATCACTGATGTTGTCCAAGACTGCTTTGGTCTGTTGTTTGATGTCCAAAGACATGGTGCCCATTGCATCGACTTTTTGCACTCCAGCAAATGAATTGTCAGGCAAGCGTGAACTTGTCCCACTGATGAAAATATAATCGCCAACGCGCTTGATGTGCGGATATGCGCCCCTGGGTGTTGCTTTCCCGTCAATTAATTTATTTTCTGATCCCGTCATATGAATGATTATTTGATTAAACCCTGATCTAAAATTTCGTTTGTTCTTTCCTGTACCTTATTGAAGCGTTCTTTGAGCGCCATTTCTTTTGGTAATTTGTCTTCTCGTAGTAGTGATAAAATGGCTTTGTCTTGCGCTCTTCCGCGTTGCATAGCAGTATGGTAGGGAATGTCCGCATGAAAAGTAACCAAAGAATACTTGCTCGCATAGAGTTCCGGTAGCTCGGTCTCAAAAGCGACTTCGAGTTGTCTTTTCTGCTGGAAATAGGGGTCAGCGGTATGCTCTTTCATCTCATGAAAATTATCCAATGCCAAATCTGCAATGGCGTCAGTATTGATTTTTCTCAAGTTTTCGAAAGCAGTAAATCGTTCGGGCCAACTGTTATGGTTTTGTGCCAAGACTTGATCAAAAATCAAAACATCTTCGAATGATGCATTCATGCCTTGACCATAAAAAGGCACAATGGCATGCGCCGCATCACCCATAATCAGGGTTTTATCAAAACAGTGCCAAGGACTGCATCTTATGGTGCCTAAACCGCCTGTTGGGTTTTTTTGGTATTGATCCACCAGATCGGGGATCAACTTGAGCATGTCCGGATATTGGGTATTGAAAAATTCTGTGATGTCTGCTTCTTGAATCAGGTGGTCAAATCCATAAGGTTGCTCCGCATAACTCATAAAGAGGGTAACAGTAAAACTCCCATTGAGGTTTGGCAAGGCGATGAGCATGTCTTTGCCTCGGGGCCAGATATGCAGGGCATCTGGATCTAAGAGGTAGTCGCCTTTTGGTCCTGCTGGAATTTCTAATTCTTTGTATCCATGTGACAGCCATTCTTGAGCAAAGCTAAAACGCAGGCTAGGGGTGGCAAACATACTTTGACGTACTTTTGATCCAGCGCCGTCGGCACCGATCAAAATATCTCCAGACAATTGGACTTGCTCTTGGCCATGATGGTCGTAGAATACTGCAGTTCCATCATTCAGGGCTACGGATTGGCAGGACAAATTGAATTGCACAGTGATGTTGGCCATTTTGTCAATTTCGTCTAAAAGCAACGCATTGAGACCAGGTCTTGAGATGGAATTGATGGCGGTATCGGGTCGCCCACTGTAAGGGCTAAAAAAAGATTTTGAATGCTGCTGGTGGATCATTCTCCCACGCATGGGAATGCACAAGGCCTGGACCTTTTTCCCAAGCCCCGCAAGACTTAAGGCTTTTAATCCACGGGCGCTGAGCGCCAAATTGATAGAGCGGCCCGCATCGAGTGGTTGCAGTCTGAGATCAGGTCGTTTCTCTGCTAAAGTCACCTTATGGCCCAGCTGCCCTAGACGTAATGCCAGAAGACTGCCGCAAAGGCCTGCGCCTACAATTAAAATATGGTCTTTGGTCATGCAACAACTTCTTTTAAATGTTTGACAAATTGAAATACATCCTCAAAGCTATTATACATCGGAGTGGGCGCTACTCTTATCACATCAGGCTCTCGCCAATCGCAGACCACACCACGCTCTGTAAGGGCATCATGCAGAAGCTTATTGCTGTCTTTGATTTGAAGAGATAATTGGCAGCCCCGTTCAAGAGGATTTCTGGGTGTGATCACCCGGATCTTGTCTGATGACAAGTCATCGATCAAATATTCTAGGTAACCTGTTAGTTTTATTGATTTCGCCCTCAAGCGGGTCATTGATGCCTGATGGAACAAATCTAAAGAAGCCCTAATTGCTGCCATGGATAGGATTGGCGGATTGCTCAACTGCCACCCTTCGGCACCTGGAATCGGGTCGAAGTCATGTCGCATATTGAATCGGGTTGTCTTGTTATGTCCCCACCATCCCGTGAATCTTGGCAGTGTTTTGTCTTGCGCATGGCGTTCGTGCACGAAGACCCCTCCTAAACTTCCTGGGCCACTATTGAGGTATTTGTAGGTGCACCAAACTGCAAAATCAGGTCCGTTTTTGTGCAGTTCTGGCATGATATTGCCCACACCGTGTGCCAAATCAAACCCGACTAAGGCACCATGTTGATGGCCTAAATTTGTGATGCGGTCAATGGGGTAGGCCTGACCGGTATAATAGTTTGTGTTGCCGAGCAAAACTAACGCGACTTGGTGCCCCTGCGCTGTCATCAAATCCTCGAGGTCCGCAAAGTTGCACAGTTCTTCTCCATTGGGAGGCGCCCATTGGATCAACGCCTCTTTAGGGTCATATCCATGAAAGCGCAATTGACTTTCTACCGCATAGCGATCACTAGGAAAGGCATCTTTTTCTATCACGACTTTGAAACGCTTGTCTGTGGGTCTATAAAACGACACCATCATCAGATGTAAGTTTGCGGTCAATCCGTTCATCACAACCACCTCGTGGTCTTTGGCTCCAACAATTTCTGCCATTTGTTGGGTCAAAAATTCGTGATAGGGGAGCCAAGGATGTGTTCCTTCAGTATGTCCGTCTACCCCTAAAGCGCGCCATGAGTCTAGTTCTTCTTTGAGGAACTGTTCGGTTTGCTTGGGTTGGAGTCCTAATGAATTGCCACACAAATATACTGTTGGGCCTCCCTTTGGCGTTTGGGGCAAGTAAAAGGCATCACGAAAGGAGCGTAAAGGGTCTTTAAGGTCAGCGGCTTGAGCGAATTCTAAGGTGTTTTGATACAATGTCATGGTTTGCCCTGAAGGTTCATTTTGGTCGGTTCGGGTGCACGGTCTTCAGTAAAAGTAAACAATCTTCAAATGCTCTCATAATTTTACTATTTTTAATCTCTCATCGATACGATGTCGATCTAAATCTATTGCTATGGAAAATCAATCAAGTACTCAAGTCAATTTAATTGAAAATGGACCCGTTATCGTCCTTGGAACAGTAGAAGTGCACCATCCTGATGGTACTGTCGAGGTAAGGGAGCGCAGAAGTTCCTTTTGCCGTTGTGGTAAAACGGGAAATGGTGCTTTTTGTGACGGGAGTCACAAAGCATAATGAACTTAGTGTTGCTTAAAAAGTTCTGGTAATTTGGCCTTTACACGCTGTAAGCGCGGTACGGAGATGTTTTGGATATAAGGGTGATTGGGATGTTTTTGCTCATAATCTTGATGGTAATCCTCACCAATCCAAAACTTGTCAAATTTAAGCACTTGCGCCGCAACTCGGCCTTGACCTAGCTCGGCTTCTAGGGCTTTTATTTTTTGATCAATGAGTTGTTTTTGGTCTGCTGTCTTATAGAATAAGATGCTGCGGTATTGTGATCCATTGTCTGGTCCTTGGCCATTGAACTGACTGATGTTTTGACTCGAAAAATAAACTTCCAGCAAGGTTGAAAAGCTGACCACATTGGCGTCATAAAAGACCATTACTGCCTCTGCGTGTCCTGTTAGTCCTGTATTGCTCGCTTCATATGTGGGGTATTGCGTATGGCCACCACTATATCCAGAGACCACTTCTTCGACGCCCTTAAGTCTTTCGTATATGGCTTCAACACACCAAAAGCAACCACTGGCAAAGTAGGCGACATCGAAGTTGTTTTGCAAGTCGGTGATGCGTTCCATTTGTTCTTCGCGCTCTGCTTCAGATTTGCCGTTGGATTGGCAACTTGCGCTGAATTGGCAAAACAAGACTAAACTAAAAAAATAAATGAGGTATTTCATGTGGTATGTCTTTTGGAATGACCAGGTAAAAAAAAAGCCTTCATCATGTGAAGGCTTTAGCGGCTTATTTTAATTTTGAAAACAGCTGAGCCATTTTGACCTTCTCTTCGTCTGCCAAGGCAGGATCTACAAGAATGCGTCCACTGTGTTCGTCTGTGATGATCTTCTTACGCCCTGCAATTTCCATTTGAACCTGCGGTGGAATCGTGAAAAATGATCCACCTGACGCACCACGCTCTACGGGGACTACAGCGAGTCCGTTTTTGACATTGCTTCGTATTCTTTTGTAGGCATTAAATAGGCGTTCTTCTATATTTTTGGCAAATTTTTCAGACTGCTTCATCAGCGCATCTTCTTCCTTTTGAGTTTCGGCAAGAATTTCGTCAAGCTCGCTTTGTTTGTGCTTGAGGTGTTCTTCCCGCTTTGCCAAGCGCTCTTTGGTATCTTCTATGACCTCGGTCTTTTGCTCCATTTGTGCTTGGTGCTCGCGGATTTGCTTTTCAGCCAATTGTATCTCTAGTTCTTGAAATTCAATTTCTTTACTCAGACTATTGTACTCTCTGTTGTTGCGTACCTTATCTTGTTGTGTGGTATATTTCTTGATCAAGGCTTTTGCCTCTTCAATGAGGTTTTTTTTGTCCTTGATGCCTTCCTCAATAAGTGACAGGTCGGCATTAAGCTTATCCATTCGGGTATTCATGCCCGCAACTTCATCTGCTAAGTCTTCAACCTCCAAAGGAAGTTCTCCCCGCACATTACGGATTTCATCAACACGTGAGTCAATTAATTGCAAGTCGAATAATGCTCTTAATTTTTCTTCTACAGTGGTTTCGGTTTTCTTTGCCATATTTATGAATAATAGCTTATTGGATTGGTATTCACTTTTGATAAAACAACCTTGCATGGTGGCAAGGAGGGTGCAAAATTAGTAATTTTTTTGCTAAGGTAGTTAACAATTAGTGCTTTTGTGTGTTGCTCGCTCTCATAGTGGCCAATATCGGCCAAAAGAAAGTCCTTTTCCCCCTTAAAAAAGTCGTGGTATTTGAGATCTGCCGTGAGGTAACAATCTGCTTTGCTGGCTTTTGCACGGTCTATGGCGAAACTTCCGCTGCCCCCTAAAACAGCCACGCGCTGTATCTGGTTTTGATACTCTTTGGAGTATTTGATGACGCCGCAATTGAAGGCATTTTTGACCAAATCCATAAAGGCATTTGGCGTCATGGGTTGGGCCAAATCACCCACCATGCCCATGCCTATCTCGGAGCAAGTTTGCGGCAGATTGGTCAGGTCGTACGCCACTTCTTCGTAGGGGTGAGCGAGCTTTAGGGCGTCCATGACCGGTGTCTTTAAATGGGCCATAAAGGTGATGCTCATTTGTACCTCAGGACCACTGTGGTTTTGGCCAATATGCCCAATGGCCGGCTTTGCTTGGTCCGTGGGACGGAATCTACCTGTGCCCAATACTTCAAAATTACAATGGTCATAGTGGCCAATAGCGCCACCTCCAGCAGCAAATAACGCGTCACGGACTTCTGCGACACTGTCTTGTGGGATGTAGGTGACCAGTTTGGTCAAAACATTTTCTTTGGGCATCAGTATTCTGCTGTTCCTCAAACCAAGTGCTTGGGCCATTGTAGCACTAACACCAAATATGGCGTTGTCCAATGCCGTATGTATGGCAAAAATGGCGATATCGTTTTTTATGGCTTTGCGGACACTTCGTGTGGTATAGTCCTGAGGAGTGATTTTTTTTAGACCACTAAAAATAATAGGGTGAAAACTCACGATCAAATTGCACTTTTGAGCAATGGCTTCATCTACAACCTCCTCTAGGGTGTCTAAAGTCACGATAATGCCACGGACCTCTGCAGACGCATCGCCTACAAGTAACCCTGTATTGTCAAAATCTTCACTGTATGCCAAAGGGGCCCACTGGTCTAGTATGGCCATTACATCAGAAACACGCATCTTGTATATTTTAAGGTAAAGATAAAAAAGTATACTTTCGTTATGGGTATCGGTGTGATTTAATCTCTTTAGAGGACCATCACTTCTGAGTCAACCAAGCCCATTAGACACAGGGTCATGAATATAAAAATGCTTTTACTGCCTTTTTCACTGGCTTATCACGGTGTTACAGCACTGCGCAACTTGGCGTTTGACAGGGGTGTTTTGAAAAGCCATAAGTTCAAAACTCCTGTTATTTCGGTGGGTAATTTGAGTGTTGGTGGCACGGGCAAAACCCCCATGATCGAATACTTGGTCCGGCTATTGCAAAAGGATTATCAGTTGACCATCATCAGTCGCGGATACGGACGAAAGACAAAAGGTTTTCTGGAAGTGACCCCCCAACATAGCGCTCATGAAGTGGGCGATGAGCCGTTACAATTTAAGAAAAAGTTCCCAAAGCTGCGCGTGGTTGTATGTGCCGATAGAGTCGAAGCCATCAATGCGGTGGAAGGGCGCTGCGATGTGATTTTGCTGGACGATGCCTTTCAACATCGCTACGTGAGGCCAACAATCAATATACTGCTCACGACTCAAGAAAATCCATACCATAATGACATGATCCTACCTGCAGGTTGGCTTAGAGAGTCTGCATCGGGGGCAAAACGAGCAGATTTAGTAGTGGTGTCCAAATGCGCAAAAGGCACATCTTATGCGGCACTCCAACAATTGCAGCTCGATCTCAAATTGACACAAGACCAAAGCATTTATTTCTCCGATATCAACTATGGAGCCGTGCTGATCGGCCGGAATGAACAAATGGCTTTAGAGGCGCTCATCGGCGCCAAATTTACTTTGGTCACCGGGATTGCAAATCCAGAGCCTTTGGCCGCATTTCTTGAGGCCCTTGGTTGCTCTTTTGATCATTTGAAATATCCTGACCATCATGACTTTACGCCAACGCAGTGCCGAGAAATTAATGCGCGAGATCTGGTCATCACCACAGAAAAAGATTTTCAACGATTGACCAACCGAATCGATAAAAGTGCCCTGTACTTTTTGCCTGTAGAGACGCAATTTTTGTTTGATCGCGCTGCTGCATTTGCTGAGGAAATCAATAATAGAATAACCTACCACCGAAAATTCTAGACCTCTTTCGTGGCGCTGCTTTGTTCGAGTGTGCGGTGGATTTTTTCAAAAAATTCTTCTGTTTTGAAGGGCTTAGGGATGATCTCATTAAAGCCAACACGATAGAATTCATCTAGGTTTTCGTCTATAGTGACCGCTGTTAAAGCAATGATGGGCAATTCTGGATTGAACTTTCGAATTTCTTGAGTGGTCTCTATACCGCTTATCCCAGGCATATGAATATCCATAAGGACCACGTCGAAGTTATTTTCTTGAACGAGCTTGATCGCATCCATACCATTATCGGCAACTTGACAAACAATTTTTCTTTTCTCTAATATTTTTCGTGTGATCATTTGGTTGATCTTGTTGTCCTCCACCACTAAAATTTGTCGGTTACCCAAGCTATTGTATTCTTCCTCATTGAGCACGGTCTCTCCAGTGACCCCAGTAAGTTCATTCGTGGAGACCTCAAAGACGATATCGAACCAAAACTTTGACCCTTTACCTAATTGGCTCTCCAGCTGTATGCGGCTGCCCATGAGTTCCAGTAGGTTTTTGACAATAGATAAACCAAGACCTGTACCGCCAAATTTTCTATTGATTTGAAGAGAAGCTTGAGAAAAGGATTCGAAGATGCTTTTTTGTTTCTTTTTGGAAATACCCACGCCGTTGTCCTCAATTTCGAAGCGAAGGGTGACTTTTTTGTCTTGTTCTTTACTTTTTGAAACCCGAACCACTACGTCACCATTTTGGGTGAACTTGAGTGAATTACCGATCAGGTTAATGAAAATTTGAGACAACTTTACCGAATCCCCCTCGAGTTTATCTGGAATCGATTCGTCGTATTCTAGTCTCAGTGTATTTTTGCGNTCATCAGCTGATTTTTTTAGGGCGATGAGCACATCGTTGAGGCGTTTTTTGAGTTGAAATGTTGTTCGTTCGATCTCTACTTTGTTGGCTTCAAGCTTGTTGAGATCTAAAATATTATTGATCAGTGACAAGAGATAATCTCCAGAGAACTGAAGTGAGTTGAGGTGCTCTTTCTGCTCGGGCTTGGGATTTTCTTCTAATAGTAAATGCGTGAGGCCAGTCACGGCATAAAGAGGCGTACGGAGTTCGTGTGTGATGGTCGACAAGAATTGTGCTTTGACCAACGAGGCTTTTTCGGCTTTTTCTTTGGCCAGTTGTAATTCATTGTTTTTGTCTTGCAACAGTTCATTGGCTTTGGCGCGAAGATTGTTGTTTTTGTACAGGGACAGAGTCAAGAGTGACAAAATAACAATCAGCGCGATACTCAGACCCGTCGTGATCTTGCTGAAACTGATCGATTTTTGTTGTTTGTCCAGATCATCTTTTTGTTGATCAATTATTTCAGTAAGGTTCACCAGAGCTTGCTGGCTATTGTAGGTGCTGGCCAAAGTATTCAGAAAGGATTGATAAAGAGAATCACTTTTTTGTTCGTAGGTCATCAGGCTATTTTCTGCGACCACATACTGATTTTCTCTTAAGGCCATATAAGAATCAAGCCGATAANCTTCGATGGTTATTTTCAGCAGCTCGTGTTCTGTAGCTAATGAACGGGCTTTAGTTAAGGCTATTTTGGCCTTGTTTAAAGAATTTTCAAGTGTTTGCGGGTTGATCTTGATATAGGCTTCGGCCTTGTATAACTCGGATAAGGCCAGCAATTCTCTTTGATCATTGCGCTCAAATTCAGGTCCGGCTGCTTCAAGGTAATTGATGGCGCTTTGGTATTCTTTTCTTTTTACCGCCAAAAGGCCATAACCTAAAAGAACCTGAGCCCTAGCCGTGTTGTCACCTTTATCAGAATAATATTGGTCGGCCATTCTCAAGAAAATCTCGGCTTCTTCCCATTTGCCGTTCTGGCTGTAAATATGGCCTAATAAGACATGCGCTTGAGTGACTTTATCCTGGTCGTTATAAGGTTTCATGTCTTGGATGTAGGCATGAACTTCGAGTGCAGCGCGATCGTAGTTTTGGATGTCGTAATGCAGCTGAGCCAAGCTCAATTGGATATTGAGATGCGGCAATACATAAGATCCGCTGTTCGATAATTCGTAGGCCTGCAGCAGGAGTTTTAAAGATTCCTCAAAATTATAATCTTTTCTTTCTTGTTGCCCTTTTTGGTGCAACTCTTGGATGCGACTTAGGGTGTCGGTGGTGCTTTGAGCGTGGAGGGGCCCAATCAGTATCGTGAATAAAAAAAGGAAACACGATAAACGAACTAAAGACGATATGCCAGTCACCGAATAAGAGTACTTAAACGATAAATATAGTTATTTCCTCGATAAATGATCGATCAAATCAATTATTCTCGATGAATACCCCGTCTCATTATCGTACCATCCTATAATTTTGACCATGTGCCCAATGACCGATGTCATTTCTGCGTCAAAAACACAAGAATGGGTGTTGCCAATAATGTCGACCGAGACCAGTGGTTGCTCGCTATATTCTAAGATGCCTTTGAGCCCACCTTGAGCCGCAGTTTTGAACGCTAGATTAAGTTCCTCGCGGTTGACCTTTTTGGACACATTAAGGGTCATGTCGGTCAGTGAACCGTTGGCGATGGGCACACGAATGCCACAACCCCCAATGGCATCTGCAAGCTCAGGGAAAACTTTGGTCAAGGCTTTTGCAGCCCCAGTAGTGGTAGGAATGATGGATGCTGTTGCCGCTCTTGCTCGCCTGAAGTCCAAGTGTGTTTGGTCATGCAGGTTTTGGTCCGTTGTAAAACTATGAACGGTCGAAATCGACGCCTGCGTCACCCCATAAAGTTCATGGACCACCTTGAGCATGGGCGCCGCGTTATTGGTCGTGCATGAAGCATTAGAAATAATGGTGTCGTCCTGGTGCACTAAGGATTGATTGACTCCCATGACAATTGTTTTGATGTCGTCGGTCAATGGTGGTGCGGAAAGGATCACTTTTTTGGCGCCAGCGGCCAAATGGCATTGTAGATCTTGTTTTGATTTGTATCGTCCTGTGGCCTCAACAACAATGTCCACACCATGCCAATCTAGGCGATCGAGCGCGGTATGATGGGTCAACCGTATGCGTTGACCTGCCGCATTAAGATGCCCTGCAGTGTGGGTGACCTGTTCTGAAAAACGGCCATGTATGCTGTCAAAAGTCAAGAGGTGGGCTAAAATGTCTCCAGGGGCTTGGTCATTGATGGCCACTACCTTAATTTTTGGATGACCGTGCAACAAACGGAACAGCGTTCTTCCAATACGGCCAAATCCGTTGATCCCAATACTGATACAATCAGACATTTAGGTGATGTGTTTTTGGGCTTTGTAAGAAGAACGCACCAAAGCGCCGCTTTCTACGTGACGAAAGCCCAGCGACAGCCCGATGGTTTCATATGCCTTAAATTGCTCTGGCGTAATAAATTCCTTGACCGGTAGATGCTTTTTGGAAGGTTGTAGGTATTGGCCTAAGGTCACAATATCCACATTGGCGTTTCTGAGGTCTTTGAGAGTTTCGATGACTTCTTCTTCTTTTTCACCCAGACCCAACATGATCCCGCTTTTGGTTCTCTTGATTCCTTGATTCTTGAGATAGGCCAAAACACCTAAGCTGCGCTCGTATTTGGCTTGAATTCTGACTTCGCGGGTGAGTCTTTTGACGGTTTCCATGTTATGGGAAACGACCTCCGGATTGGCTTTGATGATTCGGTCCAAGTGTTGCTCAATTCCTTGAAAATCTGGAATAAGCGTTTCCATGGTTGTTGTGGGGTTCATGCGTCTGATGGCCTGGATGGTTTCGACCCACATGATGGACCCCATATCTTTGAGGTCATCTCGATCTACAGAAGTAATTACGGCATGCTTGATGTTCATCAATTTGATGGATCGGGCTACTTTTTCGGGCTCATCCCAATCGACAGATTCTGGGCGCCCGGTTTTGACACCGCAGAAGCCACATGAGCGGGTGCAAGTATTCCCCAAAATCATAAATGTAGCCGTGCCTTCAGTCCAACATTCCCCCATATTTGGGCAACTTCCTGAGGTGCATATAGTGTGGAGATTGTATTGGTCGACCAATCCGCGCAGCTCCGTATATTTCTTGCCTGTGGGCAGTTTGACCCGGAGCCATTTTGGTTTGGGTTCGGGACGTACTAGTTTTTGAGTAGTTGTTTCCATAGCGCCAACAAAGATACTACATAAAACGAATTTTTTTAGGGGGTTACGCGCAAAACTTGGGCCTAAAAAAGGGTCGTTAAGAACCAAAAACTAAAGCCAAGGAGCATGAGGATGCACAATAGGCTAAAGACACTCAATACCTTATGTGGCCTTTCATCGCAGGCAATATGGTCGCTGTGGGCCAAAAAATAGAGGACAATAGCATAAAATGGGGCCGACAAGAACGATACTATCGTCGCAATCTTGATCAGTGTTCCCATTTGTTCTGTGCCTTCGATAAAGATGGCCAGAGTGCCCAAAATGAGTATGACCAACCAGATTAAATAGCCCTGTTTTATCTTGGCATTAAAAAGCAAACCTGCCGTTCTTTGCATCACTCGAGGCGAGGCGTCCAATGTGGTGAGTGTGGTGCTGAACATGGTCGTGAGTGCCGCCAAACCAATCAAGAATTGAGACCAATCGCCAAGGCTTGAGGTATACATTTGTATCAAATCGTTGGCAAAACCACCTGCGCTGGAAGCAAATTGCTGTTGGTTGCCGTTCATGATCAGAGCTCCTAAAATCAGAAAGCCTAAACCGATGATCACGGTGGCCAAGTACCCTATTTTAAAATCATTCAGCACCTCACGGCCGTTCATATGTGGTTGTGCCGCTTTTTTTTCGATGGTCCACATAGATTGCCAAATCGTCAAGTCCAGTGGGGCAGGCATCCAGCCCATAAAAGCAATCAGAAAGGCAACTCCGGTGACCGAGTGAGGAACGACTTGAGTCATGTCAATGACTCCGTCGAATTGTTTGAACGCCAAAAATACAGCCATAAATGTGCTTATGGTCAAAACCAGCACAATGATTTTCATCAAGCGATCAAGGAATTTAAAGCGCCCCAGCATCAAGATGACAAAACATAACCCCAGAATGATGCCTGCCCAAGTCAGTGAGGTGCCAACGCCAAAAAGAGACGAAGCAATTCCAGCAGTGACAATGGTGACAGCGGTTTGGATGGTGAACATGGTCAGAAACGTCAAAAAAAAGTAGAGCCCCAGAACCCAATCTCCTAATTTTTTGAATCCGATCAGTAAATCTTGGCCAGTGGCGATGGTATACCGAGTGCCCAATAGAAAAAAAGGGTATTTGACCAAGTTGATCAGGAGTAAAGCCCAAATCAAGCCAAAACCAAAATCTGCTCCCGCTCTGGTGGACTGGACCAGATGAGACACCCCCACAGCCGCTCCGGCAAACAAAATTCCTGGGCCTAAGCTGCGCAGTGAAAAACTCATCTATTGTGGTGTTGGTTGATCAATTCTGCCAATAATTTCTTTGCTCTGAGCAGGCGGACTTTGATATTCGTCAAAGGCTCATCCAGTTGTTCGGCAATATCCTGATAACTCATTTCTTGGAAATATCTGAGGTTCAAAACCTCTCGATAAATTGGTTTGAGTCGTTTCATAAAGCCCAAGAGCTCCAAAAGATTTTGTTCGGTGATCAAAGCATCCTCTTGGGTTGGTGTTTGGTCAGGAACATTTTGCATTTGGTGTTGTTTGTCCTGCTCTGATTCAAGAACGACAGATTGTTTTTGCTTGCGGTATTTGTCGATCTGTATATTTTTACTGATGGTGATGAGCCAGGTGCTGAAAACGTAGGACTCGTCAAATCCTTGAATTTTGTCAAAGGCCTTTGCAAAAGCTTCGATTGTAATGTCCTCGGCTTCATGCTCATTTTGGACCCGTTTCAACTGGTAGCCGTACACAAAATTCCAATAGGCATCTAAAAGCACATTGAAGGCAGACTGCTTGCCGGCTTTGGCGGCAGTAATTGTGCTTTTTAATTCGGATTCAGTTATTTCCAATGCTGGGGGTTACTAGAGAGATTCAAAATAAAGATAATTAATTGAAAACAAAGCAGTAGAGGCTCAAAAATTACCATCATCCAGGTCAATGATTTTTCTTTTAAGACCTTAAAACAAGGTGCAAGTAAAGCATATTGAAGCCCTATGCGCAGGGTCAAAACCCCAAAAATACAATAGAGTGGTGCCCCAATAGTGAGGCTTAAAGCAGTACCCATCCAAAAGCCAAAAATACTCAAGGCGTAGAGTCCTAAAACCCACTGGTGCTGCCATTTGTAATNATGGGCTGTGGTGATGTGTCGTCTTTTTTGACGNACGAATGCCGACCATGTGGTCTCGGGAATAGATCGGGTATGGGCCTCGGGTTCAACTACGATATGGGTGTGGTCGCTTTTNGCNGCATTATTGACAAATAAATCATCATCTCCCGAAGGTATGGCCATATGGCTCGNGAATCCGTTTTGTTCATAGAATAATGCTGTGGCATACGCCATATTCCGACCGACACCCATATAGGGCATTCCCGCCCGGGCGTGCCCGAGATATTGGCAGGCCGTCATGACCGTTTCGTATCGGATCAAAGCATTGAGCAGGCCAGATCGTTTTTGATAACCTCCGTAACCCAAGACAATTGAGCTTTTGTCTTTAATCGGTGCAGTCATCAACATCAGCCATGCATTAGAGCAGGGCAGACAATCGGCATCTGTCAGCAATAGTCTTTGGTATTGTGCCTTTTTAATGCCAAGGGTCAAGGCATATTTCTTATTGCCCCAAAAGGTTTCGTTAGGTTGTATGGTAACAACTTTCAATCTCTGGTCTTTTAAGGCGTATTGTGCCAAAAGGTCCTCTGTGTGGTCTGTCGAGCCGTCATTGACGACTATAAATTCAAAAGTGGGATGATTTTGCTTGGCAAGCAAAGGCAGTAATTGCTCGAGGTTATCGGCCTGATTCTTGGCACAAACGACTATCGATACAGGATGNGTGTTTTTTTCTTCCTTTGGCAGTGGTATTTTTGTGAATCGAAAAAACCGGAAAAAGTAAAAGAGGTTGATGAGCCCAAATCCTGCTGTTATGGACACAAACAACATTGCAGTGTCCACCATTAGGCTCCCTCGCTGCCTTTGCAGTCTGCATATTGATCTGGTGTTTTACCACAAAAACTACAGTTTTCACCATCCTTATTGAGAAAGGGACTCTGGGAGGCACACGTTCCGGCAAATTTGCCATCTTTTTTCGCCCAAATCTTGATTGCAATTCCGGCGAATGCAATAAGGAGCAGACCAATAGTTAAAAAAACAAGTTTCATAGGCGTCTCTTGAGGAGTACAAAATTACAATGTTTCGCCTAAAAACTCTAGACATTTTTGAATTTAGACGTTCTGGGGTCAACTCAGAAAAGATTCACCTCTGGCTCTAAGGTGATGCCAAACACTTCTTTGATGCGTTGTTGGATATTCTGAGCCAAGGCCCAAATTTCTTGACCTGTGGCAGTGCCATGATTGACCAGTACAAGGGCTTGATGCTCATGAACTCCGGCATCGCCTTGTCTGTAGCCTTTGAATCCAGCTTGCTCGATGAGCCAGCCCGCAGGTATTTTGTAATAGCCCTGACCCATTTCAAAGAAGGGAGCGGCTGGTTGTTGGACCCTAAAGTCATCAAATTGATTTTGCGCGATGACAGGATTTTTGAAGAAACTTCCTGAATTGCCGAGTTGTTTGGGGTCAGGAAGTTTAGATTGGCGTATGTCAATGACCGCTTTGGCAACATCTTGGATGTTGGGATCTGTGATGCCATTGTCCTTCAATACCTGAGCAATCGCCCCATAATTGGTCTTCAAGACATGGTTTTTTTTGCGCAGCCGCAGCCGCACCGAAGTGATCAAATACTGCCCCTTAAGGGATTGTTTGAATACAGAATCTCGGTAGCCAAAAGCACAATCTTCAAGATCGAAAGTTTTGAGGTCCAGACTGGTCTTGTGCAAGCCAACACAACTGTCCAAAACATCTTTTATTTCTACTCCGTATGCGCCGATATTTTGTATTGGCGCTGTCCCCACTTGACCAGGGATGAGCGCTAAATTCTCAATGCCGCCATAATTGTGGTCGAGACAGAACAGCACCAAGTCATGCCATTGTTCTCCGGCCTGAACTTCTAGAAGAACCTGTAGGTCATCTTCTTCAACGATGCTGATGCCTTTCAGACCAATGTGTAAAGTCAAACCCGGTAGATCTTGAGTCAGCAAAATATTGCTCCCACCGCCCAGAATTGTTATGGAATCTTTTGAGAAGGTTTGGAGCAGTGATTTTAATGTGTCCAGGTTTTCCGCTGTAGCAAAATGTGCCGCGCGGGCCTCAACACCAAAAGTATTGAACGACTTTAGAGAATGATCGCGGTGCACTGTCATCAGCCTGGATAGTGCGCTAAAGCGGCTTTCAAAATAGCTACTGACGTCAAAAGACTTTCTTTATTGAGCACGTAAGCAATACGGACTTGGTTGCGGCCAATCCCTGGTGTGGAATAAAATCCACCTGCTGGTGCGACCATCACTGTTTCACCGTTGACATCAAATGACTCAAGTAGCCACTGAGCAAAGGCATCACTGTTCTCTATCGGCAATTCAACAATGCAATAAAACGCACCTTTGGGGACACCAACCTTGACACCAGGAATGGCTTTTAATGCACTAACCAATGTGTCTCGTCGTTCTTGGTATTCTTGGATCACTTCGTCAAAATAACTTTGGGGCGTCTCTAATGCGGCTTCGCTAGCGATTTGTGCGAATGTAGGGGGACTCAAGCGGGCTTGCGCAAATTTTAAAGCCGTCGCCACTAAGGTCTTATTTTTAGAAACCAAACAGCCGATGCGCGCGCCGCACATGCTGTAGCGCTTAGATACTGAATCGATGATGATGCCATAATCTTCCATGCCGGGTTCTTGGAGAATGGAGTAGTGTTGTTGACCATCATAAGTGAATTCTCTATAAACTTCGTCGGACACCAGAAACAGATCATGTTTTTTGACCAAGGTCACCAGGCTTTGAATCTCTGCTTTGCTGTAGAGATAACCAGTAGGGTTTCCAGGGTTGCAAATCAAAATGGCCTTTGTTTTTGGGGTGATGAGGGCTTCAAAATCAGCAATGGGCGGTAGGGCGAAATTATCTTCGATACCCGAATGTACAGGCACAATATCTACACCACTTGCGGTCGCAAAACCATTGTAGTTGGCATAAAATGGCTCTGGTATGATCACTTGGTCTCCGGGATCACAAATACTGCCCATCGCAAACAACAAAGCTTCACTTCCTCCTGTAGTGACCACGATATCATCGGCAGACACTTTGATAGACTGCTTATGGTAATAAGCAGCAATTTTTTCTCGGTATTGCTGGGAGCCCTCTGAACGAGAGTAAGCCAAGACATCTAGCCCATGCTGGCTAACCGCATCTAGGGCGATCTGTGGTGTTTTGATGTCCGGTTGTCCTATGTTGAGGTGGTAGACCTTTTTATTTTGTTTGTAGGCCATTTCGGCATAAGGAACGAGTTTCCTTATGGGCGATTCTGGCATCTCATTTCCTTTGTGTGAAATTGATGGCATAGCAACGATGTTTGAAGCACAAATTTCAGAAATAAAAATAAGAATATCGGCATTGTATCATGAATTATCGCCTTGGTATTGCATTGTCTTGGTTGATCTTAGCAAAAAAAAAGCCCTGACTCAGTCAGGGCTTTGCAATTGAAAAGACTTGAGGTCAATTTTCTAATACACTTTTATCATTTTCTACCACACCTTTAATTTTTAGGGCCTTGGTGGATTCAGTGGCATTTGAATAAACAGTTACTGTTTTGCGGATCGGTCCAACACGGTTGGTGTCATATTTGACCTTGATCACACCCGTTGCGCCGGGAGCAATAGGGCCGTCGGGTTTTTGAGGTACCGTACAACCACAGCTAGATTTGACATTAGAGACGATCAATTCTTGATCTCCAGTATTGGTGAATTCAAACACGCGGACACCGTCACTGCCCTTTGCGATGGCGCCATAATCGATGGTTTCGGTTTTGAATTCAATTTTAGCTTGTGCTTGGGCACTCAGGCCAAAAACTACCAGCGTCAAAATAAAGATGAGCTTTTTCATAAGGGTTGGTTTAAAAGACTAAAATAGATAACTTTTCGGCAATGAGCAAAATCCCATCGCTTCTTTTATAATCTTTAAGATATAACTACTTTTGCCCACTAGATGATTTCAAAAATCAGACCACATGGCACAAGAGGGCAAATACAAAGCGAAACAGGTTGAGGAAAAATGGTACCAATACTGGATGGAACAAAACTATTTCCATAGTGAGGTGGACCATCGAGTGCCCTACACTATTGTCATTCCTCCGCCAAATGTGACCGGTGTTTTGCACATGGGACACATGCTCAACAATACCCTTCAAGATGTTTTGATTCGCAGGGCCCGCCTCAAAGGATTTAATGCCTGTTGGGTGCCAGGGACAGATCATGCCTCAATTGCGACAGAAGCAAAGGTTGTGGCTAAATTAAAATCTGAGGGCATAGACAAATCCGACCTCACAAGAGAAGTATTCTTGGAACATGCTTGGGAGTGGACCCACAAACATGGCGGGATCATTCTCGAACAACTCAAAAAATTAGGGGCTTCTTGCGATTGGGAACGCACAAAGTTCACGATGGATCCTGATCTGTCCGAGTCCGTCATTCAAGTATTCGTAGAACTCTACAATAAAGGTTTGATTTATCGTGGCTACCGCATGGTCAATTGGGATCCAGAGGCACAAACTACATTGAGTGACGAGGAGGTCATTCACCAGGAGCGTCAAGGCAAGCTTTATTACATCAATTATCCTGTCGAAGGCTCTTCTGAGCAAGTCATGATCGCCACAACGCGCCCTGAAACCATTATGGGTGACTCAGCAATTTGTATCCATCCCGAAGATCCCCGCTATACACACCTCAAAGGCAAGCAGGTGCGTGTGCCAATAAGTGACCGCTTGATTCCAGTAATTGAGGACGCCTATGTCGCTATGGAATTTGGTACCGGCTGCCTCAAAGTAACGCCGGCGCATGACGAAAATGATAAGGTTCTTGGAGAAACTCATCAACTGGAGGTCATCGACATATTCAATGATGACGCGACGCTGAACCAGCACGGACTTCATTATGAAGGAATGGATCGTTTTGCGGTGAGAAAAGCCATCGCAGAAGAGTTAGAGGCAAAAGGCTTCTTGGTCAAAACCGAAGAGCACCTCAATAAGGTGGGCACCAGTGAGCGTACTGGCGCAGTTATTGAACCAAAACTCAGTGATCAATGGTTTTTAAAAATGAAAGATCTGGCAGCACCAGCTTTAGATGCTGTATTGAACAAAGATGTGGCGTTGGTTCCAGAGAAATTTGTCAATACATACCGCCATTGGATGGAAAACGTCCGTGATTGGAATATTTCACGGCAACTTTGGTGGGGCCATCAAATACCCGCATATTATTATGGCACTGGTCGCGAAGATTTTGTCGTCGCGGCATCAAAAGAAGAGGCCCTTGTTTTGGCACATGCCAAGAGCGGTCGTACAGACATGACCTTGAACGATCTTTCACAAGATCCAGATGCCTTAGACACCTGGTTCTCCTCGTGGTTATGGCCCATCAGTGTTTTTGATGGTATCCGCTCACCAGACAACCCAGAGATCAATTATTACTACCCCACAAACGATTTGGTTACCGCTCCTGAAATCCTCTTCTTTTGGGTGGCCCGTATGATTGTGGCTGGCTATGCTTTCCGTGACGAAAAACCATTTAATAATGTCTATTTGACCGGTATTGTGCGCGACAAGCAGCGCCGCAAAATGAGTAAATCCTTAGGGAATTCGCCAGACCCTTTAGTGCTGATCGACCAATACGGTGCCGATGGAGTTCGGGTAGGAATGCTCTTGAGCTCCCCAGCGGGCAATGATTTGATGTTCGATGAAGATTTATGTCAGCAAGGTAGTGCCTTTGTCAATAAAATCTGGAATGCTTATCGCTTGATTTCTGGCTGGACCATTTCTGATGAGGTGGGGGTCAGTGAAAGTGCCCAACAAGCCATCGGATGGTACCGCAATAAATTCCAATTGACTTTAGTTGAGCTAGAGGGTAATTATGATCAATACCGCATCAGTGATGCGTTGATGACCACCTACAAACTGATTTGGGATGATTTTTGCTCTTGGTTGTTAGAGATGGTCAAACCCGATTATGGTCAGCCGATGGCGCGTGAGACTCATCAAGACATAGTGCAAATTTTAGAAGAAAATCTTAAGGTGTTGCACCCATTTGTGCCTTTTATATCGGAAGAAATTTGGCAAGACCTGCGCCCACGAACCAAAGATGAGGCATTGATCATTGCACAGTGGCCAAAAGCGACTGCCTATGATGCTCAGGTAATTGCAGATTTTGATTTGGCTGCAGAAGTGGTCTCTGGAATCCGGACATTACGCAAGAACAAAAATATCCCTTTTAAGGAGTCCATTACGCTAACGGTCAATAATGCCGAAAATTTCTCTAAGAATTTCGATGCGGCCATAGCTAAACTTGGTCATGTTTCTGAAATCAACTACAGTGATCAGGCTGCAGAGGGTGCCATGAGTTTTAGAGTCAAGAGCAATGAATATTTCGTGCCTTTTTCTGGTGCCATCGACATGGATGCTGAACGCTCAAAAATACAGGAAGAACTTAATTACACGCGCGGTTTTTTGAAAAGTGTTCAAGGGAAATTAGGCAATGACCGATTCGTCAGTGGTGCTCCAGAGGCGGTTGTTGCTGCAGAGCGCAAAAAAGCTGCTGATGCGTTGGCAAAAATTGAAACCTTAGAGGCGAGCTTAGCAGCGTTAAATCAGGCCTAAAGGGTTTTCTTTTGATTGCGATACAGGAAATAGTTGTTGGCTGTTTCGATATAGTTTTTTTTGGCCTCGTTATGAGAAATGTCTTGGGCCTGAAACAGAGCGTTTGTTTTGAAGGCATTGATGAGCGGTTTTTTGCTGCTCGGAGACTCCGTGTTGTCTGTAGCCTTTTTAAAATAGGCATAAAGCTTGAGCAAGATGTCCGCAGGAAATGGCTCGCTGTGCGCATTGACTGCAGCAACCGCCTCTTCGAAAGCCTTATCTAAATCCTCTTGATTCATTGTTGTTCTGCTAATACACTGAGTCCTCCGGTAACGACCTCATTAAGGGTTACATTTACTTTACTGCCAAGAGGTAGATAGACATCAACACGGGAGCCGAACTTGATGAAACCGCTGTCGTCTGTTTGTTTGGCGCGTTGTCCCTGTTGTGCATAATTCACAATACGCTTGGCCAAGGCCCCTGCAATCTGGCGAAAAAGTACAGGTCCGAAAACAGGACTCTCAACCACTACTGTTGTTCGTTCATTATCGGTACTGGCCTTGGGGTGCCAAGCCACTAGATATTTTCCTGGATGATATTTGCTGTATGCAATGTTTCCGCCCACGGGATAACGTGTGACGTGGACATTAATAGGCGACATGAAAACAGATATTTGTAGCCGCTTGTCTTTAAAAAACTCAGGTTCAAAAACTTCCTCAATGACCACTACTTTGCCATCGACAGGGGATAAAACCTTATTGTCGTCTAGCGTGTAGTCACGTTTTGGATTTCTAAAGAATTGCAAAATCAAAATCAGAACGACAAATCCAACCGACCAAATCAGGTATTGACCCCAGGCAGGCATGGCCACATAATGCGCCACCAAAAAGAGGAGCGCCACAAGCATAAAAGTCACAGTAATGATTCGGTATCCTTCTTTATGAAACATAATAAGTGATTTGAAGTATGGTATAAACAAATGGGCTCACAAAAATAATGCTGTCGAGACGGTCGTAAATCCCGCCATGTCCCGGCAATAATCGGCCGCTATCTTTGACTTGTGCTTTGCGCTTGAATTTGGACTGTATCAAGTCGCCAATCGTGCCAAAACAGGCAATAACTCCTGCCAGGATAAGCCATAAAACTAGCGATTGGTGCAATATGTATTGCGCTAAAATTGCTCCGCAAATTAAACTGCCGACCAAGCCTCCTAGCGTTCCTTCGATGGTTTTTTTGGGTGAGACCCGTTCCAATAATTTGCGCCGCCCAAAATTAACGCCTACCAAGTAGGCCATGCTGTCATTGACCCAGATCAGCACAAACACTCCAGCGATCAGGTGGGCGTCAAAAATTCCGTTATGAAAAGGAATGAGCCCCATGCAAAGGATCCCAATCATGATGTAGAACACCATAGGAATATATTTGCGTTCCAATCTTTGGTGAGATGCGTAATCGAAGAGACTCAGGATGAGGTAAAGGTTCATGAAGACCCCCAAAAGACCGATNAAAGGCGTTGCCCAAAANGGGGCTTGGGGCGTGTGGACCAAATAGAAAAATATGCAAAATAGGAGATAAGGCACTATGCTCTTGATCTGGATCAGTCTTTGGAATTCAAATAAGGTCAAGAGCCCGAGCACGCCCGTCAAAATCAAATAATATTGCGATGAAGAATACATGGCAAACAAGACAAGTGTCATGTAAATCAAACCAGAAATGGTGCGCACCAATAATTCTTTCATGTAATGCTTTGGTTGGTTGTTTAGAAGGCCAGTAAGCAACTTCATGCCATAGGTTTGGCCTTATGATCAGGCGGCTACAGGTCTTCTAGAAGCAACAAATATAAGTTTTTTGTACTACTTCCATAACTCATAAAATCTTTTTCCTGGTCTGACTCAAAATCTTGTATGGTCGTGATGTTTGAAGGGATGAACTTGTCGCTTTTGCTTTTGATCAGCCGCAGTCCTTCGCTGATAGTCTCAACAAGCTGGCTGGTGGTGGCGAAAATCACAATATTGGCGGGCAGTTCATTTAATTTTTTTTCTTTGATCTGGTTCGAACAAAGTAAAATAGCACCATTGGCTGCAACTAAAGATTCACAGCGTGAAAAGACAAAGCAAGGGTCGTCAGTTTGATTGAATTTCAGATTGTACCCTTGGAATTTTTCTTCTAAAGAAGGGTCCATGCACCAAACGTCTTGCTCGTACCAATCGTTTTCTAGAAGGATATTGTCAAATGCTTGTTCGATCTCCTCCCAATTTTCACAGTACAAGAACTTGCCCCCATTTTTACTGAATTTTCGGGTGAATTTTTCGTCTATTGGAAGGTCGTTTTCTGGGAAATACTTACTGTGCCCGTTTTCATCGGGATTTTGGTCTGATGTCGTTTTTTTTCCGAGTAGTCTTTTGAATAGACTCATGACCGAATATGAGGAGTTAGGTGTACCTCTCAAAGATATAAAATCTTGCTAAAGTACTCACAGAATAACGTAAAGAATCTCCCTATTCTTCTTCTTCGGCTTGGGTGCTTGACTCATTGGTTTTGGCCTCTGTTTCTGCACTTTGGTCTTCACTTGTCGGCTCAGTAGACTGATTTTCTGATTCTTGTGTTTTTTGATCTGCAAGACTGTGGGCCAACTCGGGAGTTGCAAAAGGTCTTTGGCCAAAAATACGTTCCAAACTTTCTTTAAAAATAACTTCTTTCTCTAGCAATTCGTTGGCCAACTCGGTAAGCTTGTCCTTGTTTTCTTCCAGAATTTTGATGGCGCGCAAGTATTGTGCTTCAATAATTTTGGAGATTTCCTGGTCGATGAGTTCGGCTGTTTTTTCACTATATGGTTTGCTGAAGTTGTATTCGGCTTGCCCAGAAGAATCGTAATAAGTCAAATTCCCAACTTGATCACTCAGACCATAAATTGTGACCATGGCGCGGGCTTGCTTGGTGACTTTTTCCAAATCACTCAATGCACCAGTAGATATTTTGTCAAAGATCACTTTCTCGGCGGCACGTCCGCCCATAGTGGCACACATTTCATCGAGCATCTGATCAGGACGCACAATGAGACGCTCTTCTGGCAGGTACCAAGCAGCACCGAGAGATTGCCCTCTGGGCACTATGGTTACTTTAACCAGTGGAGCGGCGTATTCGAGCATCCAGCTTACCGTTGCATGACCGGCTTCATGAAAAGCAATGGCCTTTTTTTCATCGGCAGTAATGATTTTGTTTTTCTTTTCCAATCCGCCAACGATGCGGTCTACAGCATCTAGAAAATCTTGACGACCTACTTGTTTCTTCTCTTGGCGTGCCGCAATAAGTGCCGCTTCATTACACACATTGGCAATGTCGGCTCCAGAGAATCCAGGCGTCTGCTTGGCCAAAAAGTCCATGTCTACGGTTTCATCTTTGACTATAGGGCGTAAGTGCACATCAAAAATTTCTTTACGTTCGCGGACGTCTGGTAAGTCAACGTAAATCTGACGGTCAAAACGACCGGCACGCATCAATGCTTTGTCCAGAACATCAGCGCGGTTGGTTGCAGCGATCACAATGACATTAGTGTTTGTGCCAAAACCATCCATCTCTGTAAGCAATTGATTGAGCGTATTTTCTCGCTCGTCATTAGAACCGGAGAAATTGCTTTTGCCGCGCGCTCGTCCAATGGCATCAATCTCGTCAATAAATATGATGGCTGGAGATTTCTCTTTGGCTTGTTTGAATAAATCACGCACCCTTGAGGCTCCAACACCCACAAACATCTCCACAAAATCGGAGCCTGAAAGAGAGAAAAACGGAACCTTCGCTTCTCCAGCGACCGCCTTAGCTAAAAGGGTTTTACCGGTTCCGGGAGGACCTACCAATAATGCCCCTTTTGGGATTTTACCCCCAAGAGCAGTGTATTTTTCTGGGTGTTTTAAGAAGTCCACAATTTCTTGAACCTCTTCTTTAGCGCCTTCGAGACCAGCGACATCCTTGAAGGTCGTTTTGACATCCGTTTTTTCATCAAATAGTTTGGCCTTAGACTTCCCAATATTGAAAATTTGTCCTCCTGCACCACCTCCTGCGCCATTTGACATGCGGCGCATGATGAAAATCCAAACCCCTATGATCACGGCAAAGAATAAAATGGAGGGCAAGAATTCAGCCCAAATATTGGTTTCTGTATTCCAAACAATTTTGGTGTTCAGCCCATTATCTTGCTTGATGGCTGTGATGTTATTTTCAAAATTTTGAAGATCGCCGAATTCAAATTGATAAGTCGGATCGTTTGCTCCAGGTTGTAGCAAACGATTTTTGGTTTTATTGGCGTGAACAGATTGTTGCTGCGCTTCTGCCGTGAGGTAAATGCGCGCCATTTTTTTGTTGATGATCTCGACTTTTTCGACATCGCCATTTTTGAGGTAATTTTCGAATTCAATCTGTGAGGTCCGAATCGGCTCAGACAGATTGCCACCACCAAAAAAATTCAAGCCAATGAACATGGCGAATATGGCAATATAGATCCAGTAAGAATTGATCTTTGGTTTTTTCAAATTTGGTTTTTGTTCTTTTGCCATGGGCTCATGAAGTGTTTTAGTATGCGGAATCGATGGTTACGGTTTTGGCATCTGCCCAAAGTCCTTCGATATCGTAAAATTCTCTGATGTGTTTTTGGAAGACGTGCACCACCACATGAACATAGTCCATGAGGATCCATTCGGCATTATCGCTTCCCTCTATATGCCATGGTTTTTCTTTGAGGCTTTTGCTGACCAATTTTTGAACTGAACTGGCGATGGCATTGACCTGAGTATTTGACGTTCCGTTACAAATCACAAAATAGTCACAAACTGAGTTTTCGACTGCGCGCAGATCTAAAATTTGTATGTCTTGACCTTTGACTTCTTCTATGCCTTTGATGACATCAGCGACAATTTGATCAGCGCTTGTTTGATTTTTTTGCATTAAGTTTTTGATTTGTGCAAATTTATTACTTTTTTACTTCTCGAACAGACATAGATCATTAGATTCACGCCAAACTTTCTCACTTGATTGAAATCAAAATTGATGCCACTGAGTCGACCAACGACTATTTGAAGGAAATGATGCGCCGTTTGCCTGTCGCCGACGGTACTTTAGTCAGCACGGATCACCAAACCAAAGGAAAGGGACAGCGTGGCACGGTGTGGCACTTTGAAAGAGATAAGAGTCTCGCTATTAGTATCTTAAAGACTTTTGATTCGGCACAAAGTATTGTCCCATTTCAGGTCCAAATCCGGGTGTCGTTGGCGATACTTTCGGTCCTTGAGACATTGGGTGTTCCGAATCTAATGGTCAAGTGGCCAAACGACATATTGTCAGACGGTGCGAAGATCGCCGGTATCCTGATTGAAAATCAATACCAAGGGCAACTAAAATCTTCGGTTATTGGTCTTGGTCTCAATGTCAATAATGCCTTTTTGCCCAATTTGCCCAATGCGACCTCTCTTTTTCTGGTGACAAACAAAGTCCGGGAAATCTACCAGATCAAGTCGTTGCTGTATGGCCAAATTCTGGCCAGTTTATCCGATCTGCAAGCCAATCAATTACAGAATGATGTCGCACAATATGAGTCCTCACTGTTCCGCAAAGATGTGTCCTCGCGTTTCATGACCCTCCAGGGAGAGGTGTTTGAAGGGAAGATTCGTGGAGTGTCTGATCAAGGGCTTCTGCGGATCGAAGACCGGACAAATCAAATGCGCTTTTTTGCGCTAAAAACAATTAAGTTTTTGGATTAGAGTGACTGTAAATTGGTCGTGAGCGTCTCGATAAATTTGCTGATTGGGCCCTTGATCATCATCGCCATCATTGGGTTAAAGTCTCCAGAGAAACACAATTCGATATGACAGGTGGCGCCATCAATTGGGGTCAAATCTCCGGTAAGGTTAAAAGGAAGTTTGTCACTCTTCGCTCCCAAAACCAATTGGGTTGGGCGTTGGGAAGATTTTGTTTCTAATGCAATCTCAGGCATGCCTTTGAGCGCAAAAATAAAAGCGTTTGGTCCCAGAACTTCAAATTTACTGATAGATTCCGGCATGAGCTGCTCAAAATTCTCAACCTGATTCAAAAAGTCAAAAACGGTTTCTGCGTTTTTGTTGATCAGGACTTTGGCTCCCTTAATTTCCATGTGACTGTTTTTTTTGTGATTGTTATGGTGTCCAAATTGACGGGTCTTCGCGCCATTTGCCCAGAATATTGGCTTGTTCTGACGTGATGTAGTTCGATTTTTCGGCTTGTAGCAATAGATGGGTGTAATCGCTCAAGGTGTTCAATTGGATCTTGGCTTGTTCAAAATTAGATTCAGCTACTGGAAAACCATAAGTGAAAATGGCGACCATTCCTTTGACATTGGCTTTGGCATCGCGCAATGCTTCTACGGCTTTAAGACTACTGCCGCCAGTCGAAATCAAATCTTCGACCACAACAACGTTTTGGTTTTCATTGAGTAGCCCCTCAATTTGGTTTTGACGGCCATGAGATTTGGCTTCTGGACGCACATAGCAAAATGGTAAATTCAAATAGTCGGCCACTAATGCGCCAATGCCAATCGCCCCTGTAGCAACCCCCGCAATAACATCTGGTTTGCCATAAAGTGTTTCGATTTGACTGGCCAAGTGTTCGCGAATAAAGTTCCTTATGGCCGGATATGATAGAGTGATTCTATTGTCGCAATAAATCGGAGATTGCCAGCCAGAGGCCCATGTAAATGGGTTTTGTGGTTGCAATTTAATTGCATTAATTTGCAGAAGAAGTTCGGCTGTCTTTTGCGCTGTTTCTTTGTTTAAAATCATTTTGCAAATGTATAAAGTTTTTGTGAAAGACATTCCGATTATTCTGAGTTCAGAAAAATCAGTTGAAGCCCCTTACGAAACCATTCCTATGGCATCTGCCCGCTTCAAGCACTTGGTCAAAAAAATTCATAAGGGCGAGAAACGGTATGTGCATCTGTACGACAAAAATGCCGAAAAGTTGGAGCATTACCTCAAGAAGAAAATTCCTTTTGTGGTCGCTGCAGGTGGATTGGTTGAAAATGATCAGAATGAACTGCTGTTTATATACCGCAACAAAAGATGGGATTTACCCAAAGGTCATGTCGAACCTGGTGAAGATTATGAATCAGCAGCTATTCGAGAAGTAGAGGAGGAGACAGGGGTTCAAAACTTGGTCATCAAGTCTTTTTTGACCACGACCTATCATGTCTTCAAGCGCAAGGGCGAATTTCGGCTTAAAGTGACCTATTGGTATAAAATGTCTACCGACTACAAGGGAGATTTGGCACCTCAGATCAAAGAGGGCATCCATAAGGCCAAATGGAAGAATTTCAAAAAATCCCAAAAAGCCTTGTCTAAAAGCTACGCCAACATCCGGACGCTATTCCCCAGTACTTATTTGACTCATGACCCTGACCACAGGATAACGTAAATGAGCGGCTTCATAATGTATGGATTGCTTGTGTAACCAATCTAACTGCGCATACCAGTTATTTGCAAACCCTTGGTCACTTGTCTTCTTGGCCAAAAAGTCTTGTTTGATTGCGGGATGGTCCGCTAAAAATACTTTGGCAAGATCTTCCCAGACATAAGGAGAAAACCCTTCTTTTTGCTGTAAAATGGTATCAAAGAAATTCCAATTAAAAAATGAATCAACCGCTTCTGGCTCTAAAACTTCAAGGAGATATCGTGCGCCCCATTGATCCAAGGGAATGACCCAGTCGCCAGGACGGATCGTGAAGGGCTGTTGCTTGGTATCGACTGAAGTGGCAGAATGTAAATAATGACCCTCAAATGGTCTGGGGCCGGTTTTGTAGTCGTTGATGAAGTAGACCTCAGCATCCACTATCTGAGCAGTGGTCCACTGAGTCATTTCTATCCCGTTGGCCTGAAGTCGCTTGATGACCTGATCAAAAGCTTGTGGCACGATATAGTAGTGTGGAATAACCACTTCTTTCTGCGCGCGAAAGCTATTGCGGTATGCGATGGTGCGTTCGTAGGGCTTGTCGCGATCAAAAAACAAACGGTCGAACCCAGTGATTTCACTGGGTTTTTTCAAGGCTTCGTAGCCTAAAAAAGATCTTTTTGTAGCCCTTGTGGTGTCCACAGTCCAGTCCATTGTGTAGGACTGTCCCGGACTAAAACGCCTGGTGGTTTCTTGCCTGATTCTTGCCACGTGATCGACTTGTTGGTCTGCTAGTGCAATGAATTCAGTCAGTAAGGCATAGGTGCCCATAACGCGTTGTTTATAGGGCTTGAGCATGTGGGTTTCCACCATCATGCCTGCTGTATGGAACAAAGCGGTATAGCCTGTGGAGTAGCGTGGATGGTCCATAAATTGCGTAAAACCCTCCTCNGGTGACTGATTAAAAACATTGACATAAGGGGTGATGGGCCAGCCCTTTTCNGCGAGCCTTGTTTCGAGATCCGGCATGAGTGACTGATCAATGTAATCTCCCAAAGCCCCGCCGATTTTGTTNTGTTGGGTAAATAAGTGTGTCAGCGTGTATTGATAATCTGCACCATTACTCACATGGGTGTCGATGAACCAATAGGGGGACAGCTTGTGAAAAATTTCGCTAAAGCCTATGGCGTTTTTGGTGTCTGATTTTACGAAGTCCCTGTTGAGGTCAAAATTTTTGGCATTACCCCTAAAACCGTAAGCTTCAGGTCCATTCTGATTGGTGCGTGTCCCAGAATTTCGATTCAAAGCCCCGCCAATATTATAGACTGGGATGACGCCAATACTGATGTGTTCTGGCGCTGCAGTTAGGCCTAGCGCCAAATCGCGAAGCAACATCATACTGGCATCTATGCCATCACTCTCACCAGGATGGATGCCATTATTGATCAATAAAAAGGGCAGATCTCCGAGCTGGTCGTGGGTATTGTTCAGGGCATTTTTACCCAGAAAAACCACAAGATGAAGGGGTTCTCCACTGTCTGTTGTGCCCATTTCATACATTTTGACGGTTTCGAAATCGTCGGCGAGCCTTTGATAATAGGCGATGACTTGTGCATACGTTGGCGTTTCAAGACCTTGAGTCTGTTCAAAATAGGTCTGGTAGTCGCTCGCTGTTTTGGGGGTAGTCTTGTCTTGACATCCTTGAATACCAATCATAATCAGGCAGACGAGCAGTAAGATACGGTCATTCATATGGCGGTGGTGCATCAATAATTTGTCTAAATGTACTAAGGTTTGGGCATAAAAAAAAGGTGCTCAAGGCACCTTTTTTTCATTTATCATCGTCTTTTAACCATTCATCGAGATCAGGAATTCTTCATTATTGCGCGTTTGCTTGATTCGGTCATTAATGAATTCCATCGCTTCTACTGGGTTCATGTCGGCAAGATATTTGCGCATGACCCACATGCGTTGGATGACTTTTTCATCTAATAACATATCGTCGCGACGCGTTCCAGAAGACGTCAAGTCGATTGCTGGGAATATTCTTCTGTTAGATATCTTACGGTCTAGTTGAAGTTCCATGTTTCCGGTCCCTTTAAATTCTTCAAAGATCACTTCGTCCATTTTAGATCCAGTTTCAGTAAGCGCTGTGGCGATGATGCTGAGTGAACCGCCATTTTCAATATTTCTTGCGGCACCAAAGAATCTTTTGGGTTTGTGTAAGGCATTGGCATCAACCCCTCCAGACAAAATTTTACCACTGGCCGGTTGCACAGTATTATAGGCGCGGGCCAATCGGGTGATGGAATCCAATAGGATCACCACATCATGGCCACACTCTACAAGACGTTTGGCCTTGTCGATTACAATATTGGCCACACGCACATGTTCTGTCGCTTCTTTGTCGAAGGTAGAAGCCACAACTTCTCCTTTGACATTACGCTGCATATCGGTCACCTCTTCCGGACGCTCATCGATCAATAAAATGATCTGATAAACCTCTGGATGATTGGCCGCAATGGCGTTGGCAATTTCTTTGAGCAGCATTGTTTTACCCGTTTTGGGTTGTGCCACAATCATACCACGCTGGCCTTTTCCTATCGGTGCAAACAGGTCTATGATGCGCGTAGAAACAGTGCTTTGTTTGTCTGCCAAGTTAAATTTCTCATTAGGAAATAAAGGCGTGAGGTGCTCAAAAGAAACGCGATCCCGCACAACATTTGGACTCAATCCATTTATTTTATTGACTTTGATTAATGGGAAATATTTTTCTCCCTCTTTTGGCGGACGCACAACACCCAAAACAGTATCTCCTGTTTTGAGGCCAAACAAACGAATTTGACTTTGTGAGACATAAATGTCATCAGGAGAGGATAGATAATGGTAATCACTTGAGCGCAAAAAACCATAGCCATCTTGCATGATGTCTAAAACACCCTCACTTTCGATGATTCCATCGAACTCGTAATCAGGTTGTTTATAGCGATTTCGTGTGTCGCGGTTACCGTTTTTGTTATGGTCCTGACGATTTTTATTTTGGTTGTTATTTTTCTGGCCGGCCTCTGCATGCTTATTGCGGTCTCCGTCATTTTTTGGGGTGTTTGACCGATTGCCTTTTTGATCGGCTCGTTGGTCATTTTTGCCCTCTGTCTTATTGCTGTTTTCTGCAGACTTGGCTTGGTCATTTTGGCGTCTTGGTTGGCGCTCGTTTTTGACATCCCTGTTGTTGTTGCGTTCCCGAGACCCTTCACCTTGCTTAGCGCGACGTTGGTTGTCGTTTTTTTTGTTATCGCGCGGCTCTTGCTTTTGTTCAGCGGCTTTAGGCTCTGTTGAGTTTTCTGCCGTTTTTTCTTGCACTGGCGCAGTTGATTCTGTTGTTTTTTCGGGCGTTTTTACGATGGCTTGCACCGCTTTGGGATTGCTGGCTTGGTAATCCAAGATTTGATAAACCAAGTCTAATTTTTTTAAGGTACGGTATTTTGGCACCCCTAATTCCTTCGCTAAATCCTGGAGTTCAGGCAGCTTCTGTTCTTTTAATTCAGAAATTTCTAACATGTAATATATTGATTCGTAAAGTTATGGGAATGTGATCTGGTTGATTGATCGAAAAGTTTGTTGAAGATAAGGCGGTTTGACGATGCAAACGATGCGCCTGATGGGGCAATAATACGACATTATTTTGAAATCATAGAGTAAAATTTTAGAAAAGAAATCTTATTTTTGTACCGCAAAACAGGCAGAACAATCATGATTCAGCGCATCCAAACCTTATATCTTATCGCCTCATTGGCTTGTGTGTTAGGATTTTATTTTTGGATGCCAGTTGATCTGGCCACAGATCAAGCCCAGGAGGCCTGGCGGGTCAGTTCGGTCTTACAAGCGGTAAACTTGGTTGCTGCTGTTCTTGTTTTGTGGTCTATTGTAAAATTCAAGCAGCGTTTGCACCAATTTGTGCTGAATCGTCTGACGATCATATTAAATTTTGTATTAGTGGGTGTTTTCATTTTTCGATCACTAAATTTATCCGGAGAGGCCTTGGCTTCGCAGAAGGGTATTGGGGTGCTACTTCCCGTCATTTCTATCGTTTTTTTAGTGCTGGCCAATAAGGCCATCAAAAGGGACGAGGACCTTGTAAAATCTGTAGATCGAATCCGTTAAATGCCATTAGTATATTAGTGCGAAACCCTCAAAAATTGCCAATTTTGAGGGTTTTTTTTATCGCTTATATTCCAGAACTTCCATATTGACGAGTTGGCCTTGGTCTATGCCAAAACGCAACATGGTCCTCACTTTGTGGAACCCATGGAGGCCAATCGCTCCGGGATTAAGATGAAGGTGATCGAGCTTGTGATCACGTTGTACCTTGAGAATATGAGAATGACCACAAACCACAACGTCTGGTTTGCGGTCCAGGATTTGTTGTCTAAAGCTTGAGTTGTATCTGTTGGGGTAACCGCCAATATGCGTCATGAGTACCCGGACACCACCACATACAAAGTCTTGATAAAGTGGAAACTCAGACCTTATTTCGGCGCCATCAATATTGCCATACACGGCCCTTATGGGTGCTACAGATTTTAGGGCATCAGTGACGGCCAAACTGCCAATGTCTCCTGCGTGCCAAACATGATCCACTTCACTGGCCCTCTTGAGCATGGTGTCGTTGGTGAAGCCATGGGTGTCGCTGAGCAATAGGATTTTTGTCATGACCCAAAGTTAGAGGTTTAATTTTTTTCATGACCCACATCACTAGAGAAGTAATTTGTAATTTTGTGGTTCATCACAGCAGTTTGAGATACTTTTTAGAAATTGCCTTCAATGGGCAGAATTATTTTGGTTGGCAGCGCCAACCGCAGCAAGTCAGTGTGCAGGAAACTCTTGAACACGCGCTTTCAACATTATTGCGATCACCGGTCACTATTGTGGGCGCTGGAAGGACGGATGCTGGAGTTCATGCGCGTCAGATATTTGCACATTTTGATATAGTTGAGCCATTTGACCCCCAAAATCTAATGGCGCGGCTCAACGGATTTTTGCCCAAGGACATCAGTGTCAATGCTATTTTTGAGGCTCCTGCAGATGCGCATGCCCGTTTTGATGCCGTATACCGAGAGTATCAATATGTTTTGACTACCAAAAAAGACCCATTTCTTCATGCTTTTAGTTTTGGAGTGCATCAAGTTCCTGAAATCATCAAGATGAACGAGGCTGCCGCTATTTTGCTCGAGCATACTGATTTCCAATGCTTTTCAAAATCCAAGACTGATGTTCGGACCTACAACTGTCAGATCACGAAAGCCCAATGGACCCAGCAAGAAGACACTTTGATTTTCACCATTGGGGCAGATCGCTTTTTGCGCAATATGGTTCGGGCCATAGTCGGTACATTGTTGGCGGTGGGGTATGGCAAAATGGATCTCGAGGACTTCAGGGCCGTTTTGGCCAGTAAAGATCGTTCTGAGGCTGGGGCATCAGTTCCGGGTCATGCTTTGTTTTTGACCAAGGTCACATACCCAAATAACCACTTTAAGTTGTAACTTTACACCTATGGGAAAACCAGCGGGCAAAGCCTTCGATTTTAAGTTATTTTCGCGTTTAATTGGCTTTACCAAGCCCTATAGAGGCACCTTTATTTTTGTCACTTTTGCCGCTATTGGTTTGTCTGTTGCAGGCCTGCTCGGGCCTATATTTTTAAAAAACACCATTGACCTGGGCATGTTGCCTCAAGATTGGGAGGCTATGGTTTTTTATATTTCATTGATCGCTGTCGCTCTTGTCTTTGAGGTATTATTTCAGTTTTCGTTCATTTATTATGCCAACTGGCTAGGGCAGACCGTCATCAAAGACATCAGGATCAAGTTGTTTGGCCACATGATGCGCTTTAAAATGGCGTATTTTGATAAGAGTGCTGTGGGGCGATTGACCACGCGCACGGTNAATGACATTGAGACTATTGCGAGCATCTTTAGTGAAGGTTTGTTTACTATCGCTAGTGATGTCCTGAAAATGGCAGTGATCGCCACCTATATGGTCTATGAAAGTTGGCAATTGGCATTGATTTCTTTTTCGATTTTGCCTGTACTGATTTATGCCACGAGAATTTTTCAGAGGGCGATGAAGGGGGCATTTGAAGATGTCCGAAATCAGGTCGCCAACCTCAATACATTTGTGCAGGAGCGCATTACAGGCATGAAGATTGTTCAAATTTTTGTTCGAGAGGACCAAGAGTATGAGACCTTTATGCGCATTAATGAAGAGCACAAAAAGGGCTGGATCAAAACGGTCTGGTACAACAGTATTTTCTTCCCAATTGCTGAAATATCCGGGTCTGTAGCCTTAGGACTCATCGTTTGGTATGGTGGAATGAATATCCTGCCCGAGGGGACCTTCCCTGCTAATGGGATGACCTTGGGACTCATCACTGCCTTCATTCAACTCTCGCAGATGTTGTTCAGACCTTTGCGGATGATTGCCGATAAATTCAACACCCTTCAAATGGGTATGGTGGCGGCAAATCGCGTATTCGAAATTTTGGACACCACTTCAAATATTTCAGATCATGGAGATCAGGAGCTTGACACCATTGAGGGCCGTATCGATTTTGAGGCCGTCACTTTTGGCTACAAACCAGACGAACCTGTCCTCAAATCCATTGATTTTACGGTGACACCTGGTCAAACCGTAGCGATTGTCGGGGCTACAGGAGCAGGTAAATCCACCATCATTAATTTACTGACCAGATTTTACGAAATTGATGCTGGCGCAATCAGAATCGATGGGCACGACATCAAAACTATGACTTTGGCTTCTTTAAGGGGGCATATTGCTGTTGTATTGCAGGATGTTTTTCTTTTTGCAGACACGATTTTGAACAACATCACCTTGGGTGACGACCAGATTACAGAAGAGCAAGTGATCGCTGCAGCCAAAGAGATTGGTGTTCATGATTTCATAAGCAGTCTCCCTGAGGGCTATCACTATAACGTTAAGGAGCGTGGTGCGATGCTGTCTTCAGGACAGCGACAATTGATCGCTTTTTTGCGCGCCTTTATGAGTGGTCCAAGTATTTTGATCTTGGACGAGGCCACATCTTCAGTCGACAGTTATTCTGAGGAGCTCATTCAGAATGCAACGGACCGCATCACCAAGGGCAGGACCTCAATTGTAATAGCACACCGATTGGCCACGATCCAAAAAGCAGATCAAATCATGGTGATGGAGGCGGGAAAAATTGTAGAAGTTGGGACCCATAAATCTTTGATTAAAAAGGCCTCTGGACATTACAAATCCTTGTATGAGGTACAGTTTGCCCTCAAAGAATAACGTGCCGAATAGTTTTAATTGCTCAAGTCAATCGCCATCATTTTTTCGAGATCTTCTCGGTCGCGATAACGGACAAATTCGCCTTCCTTGACATAAGACATCTGTCCATTTTCTTCAGAAACAACAAGACATACCGCATCTGTGCGCTCTGTAATGCCCAACGCGGCCCGGTGACGCAAACCAAATCTTGACGGGATATTCTGCTCGCTGGAAACAGGCAGTATGACGCGAGTGGCGGTGATGGTATTGTCTTCTATGACCATCGCCCCGTCGTGAAGGGGACTGTTCTTATAGAAAATACTTTCAAGAATTGGCGTATTGACTTCAAGGTTCATGGGATCTCCTGTACTCTTGATGAATTCTAAGTTGTTGTTGCGCTTGAGCACGATGATGGCGCCTGTTTTGGANGCACTCATCTTGAGACAGGCGCTGACAATCGCCGTGATGTCTGTATTAAAAGCAGCGTTTGGTTGTAAATTGAATCGCTGTAGTATTTTTTTGCGCGAGGCAAAATTGGTGGTGCCAATCATCAGTAGAAACTTTCGAATTTCTTGCTGGAAGACCACAATCAGAGCAAACATTCCCACACCAAGAAATCCTCCTAAAATCCTACTCAGCAGCTGCATTTGAAGAAATTCAGTAAGTTTCCATGTCGCATAAAGCATCACAATACCGATGAAGATATTGATGGCTACTGTACCACGNACCAAACGGTAGAGGTAAAANAGCAACAACGCGACCAGGACAATGTCGACCGCATCCAGGATTCTAATTTCTAGCAGTTCCACAATAGGGGTTTGGGTTAAAGGTAATTAATTTTTAAGGGCTTGCATCAAACTTATGGTTTCTTGTGCTTGGGCCACATCATGAACCCGCAAAATTGAAGCTCCATTGCGCAAGCCAATAGTGTTCAGTGCAGTCGTTCCGTTTAGGGCCTCTTCGGGGTTGATCTTTAGGGTTTTGTAGATCATTGATTTGCGGGAGAGCCCAATAAGTATCGGAACATCCAGATGTTTTAAGTGCTCAAGTTCTGCCAATAAGGTGAAGTTCTGTGCGGTGGTCTTGGCAAATCCAAAACCTGGGTCCACAATCACATCACTGATGCCGTGCTGTCTTGCTTGTGCGATGCGCTGGGCNAGTTCTTTAGTGACATCAAGCACCAAATGATCGTATTGGGTCATCGACAACATAGTTTGGGGCGTTCCGCGCATGTGCATTAAAATTATTGGGACACCAGCAGCACCTACCGTGGCCATCATCTCAGGATCTGCTTGACCTGCGCTAATGTCGTTGACCAGGCACGCACCTGCGTCCAGCGCCGCTTTTGCCACACTGCTGCGAAAGGTGTCTATAGAGATCAGCGCGTCGGGAAATCTTTGGCTTAGTGCAGTAACAGCAGGAATGACACGCTTTATCTCAAGCTTGGCGTCAATATCCTCTGCGCCCGGGCGTGAACTGTAGCCGCCAACATCCAAAAATGTCGCGCCTTGAGTGAGCATGGCTTCAGCTTGTGTCAGTAAAGCTTTGAGATCATTGTGTTTGCCCCCATCATAAAATGAATCAGGAGTCACATTCAAAATGCCCATAACCTTAGGAACTTTAAAGTCAATTAAATGGCCGCGGCAATTGATGGTCATGGTATTTTTTAAATTGATTTATTTAAGCGAAATTTACGGAAAATCTCAAAGAACTCATGGGCAAAACTGCAAAACAGTATGATCAGGTCATTGCGACCTGTCGGCAATTGTTTTCGAACAAGATGAAGGATTACGGAAGTGCTTGGCGCATTTTGCGGCTGCCTTCACTGACCGATCAGATTTTTATCAAAGCCCAGCGCATACGTGGGCTCCAACAAAACAAAGAGCAAAGAGTAAATGAAGGAGCCCAGTCGGAGTTTGTGGGCATCATTAATTATTCGGTAATGGCCTTGATCCAGCTCAAAAAAGGTGTGGTGGAACAACCAGATTTAGATTTGACGGCTGCTGTAGATTTATATGATCAGGAAGTGGCCCTGACCAAAAGTTTGATGATGGACAAGAATCACGACTACGGTGAAGCCTGGCGAGACATGAGGGTGAGTTCCCTGACCGATTTGATTCTTCAAAAATTATTGAGGGTCAAGCAAATTGAAGACAATCAAGGCAAAACACTAGTGAGCGAAGGCATCGATGCCAATTATCAAGACATGATCAATTATAGTGTATTCGCCCTCATTCATTTGGATCAAGAAAACAATCAATAGGAAATGAAGCAAGTCGCTGTAGGTTTTAGTAGAGTTTTTGTTGGGGTTCTTTTCATCATTAGTGGTCTGATCAAACTCAATGATCCAATAGGTTTTTCATTCAAGCTTCAAGATTATTTTGCCCCCGACGTGCTGAATTTAGAATTTTTAGTGCCTTATGCGTTGCTCATGGCCATTGTCTTGGTATTGGTGGAAGTGGTTTTGGGAGTGATGTTATTGGTGGGTTATGCCACTCAATTCACGTTGTGGAGTTTGTTGAGCATGATCGTGTTTTTTACATTCCTGACCTTTTATTCTGCCTATTTCGAAAAGGTGACAGATTGCGGTTGTTTTGGCGACGCCCTCAAATTAACGCCCTGGCAATCTTTTACAAAGGATGTGGTTCTTTTGCTGTTGATTGCCTTTTTGTTGGCCACCAAGGACCGCATTACCTCCTGGTGGTCTCCTAACGTGCGGAGTATTATTGTATTGGTTGCGACGGTGATGTCGCTGGCTTTTGGGTATCATGTATTGATGCATTTGCCTGCAGTTGATTTTCGTCCCTATAAGATTGGGGTCAACATCACTGATGCCATGGAGACGCCACATGATGCTCCGGCACCAATAATTGAATACCGCTGGCAATATTTAGGTCCAGAGGGACCATTTGAGGTGGTCAATACCACCGGTCAGGATCCTAAGCCCGAGGGTGCTCAGCGGGTTGGTGTCGCGACTCAATTTTTGCGGGCACCCTACGAACCGCCTATCCATGATTTTTCTATGGAACGCGACGGCATAGACCATACCCAAGAGCTTCTGAGTATTCCTAAACTCATAGTCGTGGTGGCCTATAACTTGGCTGTATCAGAAATGGAAGGATTCGCCACCATTAACAAAGTCGCAGCAGAAGCCCAACAAAAGGGTTATCAGGTGATTGGATTGTCTGCCTCAGGCCCTGATGAGGTGTCCATGCTGAAAGAAAAATTTGATGTGGCTTTTGACTTTTACTTTTGCGACATGACGGCGCTCAAGACGATTGTCCGCAGCAATCCTGCGGTCATGGAATGGCATTCTGGAACCATCAAACAAAAACTGCATTGGAACGATGCGTTAGAACTCAAATTGCAATAGTGTGCTGGTTTATCTCTCGAAAAAAATCGGTTATGCGTTAATCACCCTCTTTGGTGTGGTGACCGTTATTTTTTTCTTGTTTAATTTTTTGCCTGGAGACCCAGCAAGGATGATGTTGGGCCAGAATGAGACGGCAGAGCAACTTGCAGTGGTCAAAAAAAAATACGGCTTTGATCAACCGCTGAGCCAGCAATATTTATATTACCTGAATGACTTGTCTGTGTTATCGCTGCATGCGCGTGAGCCAGGGTCGTACACCTCATATACACCCCAAAAGTATGGAGGGCTCGCATTGTTGTCTATGGGTGACCAGGTCCTGATTTTAAAGTGGCCCTATTTGCGTGATTCTTTTCAAAAAGGGGGGAAGCCCGTAGCAGATGTCATTGGTGAAACGTTACCAAATACTGCGGTCTTGGCCGTGTCTGCGATTTTATTGGCCATTATCTTAGGGATTTTGTTGGGTGTGGTTTCTGTGGCCTACAAAGATCAATTTTTGGACCGTTTGATTCAGTTGGTGAGCACTATCGGGATGAGTGTGCCCTCGTTTTTTAGTGCACTATTGTTCGCTTGGTTTTTTGGTTATGTGCTGCATGACTATACCCATTTGAATATGTCGGGAAGTTTATATGCCGTAGATGATTATGGACAGGGGACCTATATCGAGTGGAAAAACTTATTATTACCGGCGGTAGTCTTGGGTATTCGGCCACTGGCTGTGGTGAGCCAACTCATGCGCAATTCTTTGTGGGATGAACTGAGTAAGGATTATATCCGAACAGCCCGAGCCAAGGGCCTTGGGCAATTCTCCATTGTGTTTCGCCATGCCCTAAAGAATGCNTTGAACCCGGTTGTCACGGCCATTTCTGGTTGGTTTGCATCCATGCTGGCGGGTGCCGTTTTTGTCGAATACATCTTTGGGTGGAATGGCCTTGGAAAAGAAATAGTAGATGCCTTAAATACCTTAGATTTGCCCATCATCATGGGGGCGGTTTTGGTCATCGCCACCTTATTTATCATCATTAATATAATAGTGGATCTGATCTATGGTTGGTTGGACCCCCGAATCAGTTATCAATAAAAATTATGAGAAAAAAAATTGTCGCAGGAAACTGGAAAATGAACTTGACAAGAGATGAGGCACAGGCCCTCACGAAATCTTTGGCACAACGCCTCAAGGAAAAAGCAACACTAAATCAGCGGGTATTGATCTGCCCGCCAAGCATCCACCTGAGTGACGCCATCGCATCAGCAGGCCCTGATGGGCCTCTAGAAGTTGGTGCGCAGAACATGCATCAAGCCGATTCCGGGGCCTATACGGGTGAACTTTCAGGAGCCATGCTTTTGAGTCACGGTATCCGAACTGTTCTTGTGGGCCACAGTGAGCGCCGGGCATATTTTCACGAAGACAATCATTTGCTCAAGCAAAAAGTGGATGCTGCGCTGGGTCAAGGGATCGAGGTCGTCTATTGTTTTGGCGAACTCCTTGAGGAGCGCCAAGGCGCAACTCATTTTGAAGTCGTGGCCACACAATTAAAACAGGCACTTTTTCATTTGACAGCAGACCAATGGTCGTCAATTGTCTTGGCTTATGAGCCCGTGTGGGCAATTGGTACAGGGGTCACCGCCTCACCGGAACAAGCACAAGAAATGCATGCTTTTATCCGTCAGACGGTGGCGGCGCATTATGGCGATGCTTGCGCACAAAATGTTTCTATTCTTTATGGGGGCAGTGTGAAGCCCAACAATGCCGCTGAGATTTTTGGTAAGCCAGATGTCGATGGAGGTCTTATTGGTGGTGCGGCGCTCAAGGCCGACGATTTTATGGCCATCGTAAATGCTGCTGGATGAGTCATTTCTATTTAGAATTTGATTTCAAAGTCACGCCGATTGCGCCAGGATCCGATGTCCTGATGGCTCAATTGGGTGCCGTTGGATTTGAGAGTTTTATGCCGACAGAAGATGGGGTCTTGGCCTATATTCAAAAAAATGACTGGCAGGAACATTTGCTTGAGTCCGTTGATGTTTTGAGTGAGGAGTATTGCACCATAACCTACTCGTTCAAGGACATACCACCGACCAATTGGAATGAAGATTGGGAAAAGAATTTTGCACCAATTAGGGTCAAGGATCAATGCGAGGTGCGGGCGCCTTTTCACCCTGTGCCCGAGGTGGCTTATGATATTGTTATAGAGCCCAAAATGTCTTTTGGCACGGGACACCACCAGACGACCCATATGATGTTGGAATTTGTCTTAGAGCATGATTTCGAACAACAAAGTGTTTTAGATATGGGGGCAGGAACTGCTGTACTGGCCATTCTGGCAATGCGCAAGGGGGCGAGTCACGCGACAGCTATTGATATTGACCCCTGGTGTGTAGAAAATGCCACAGAAAACGCTCAGCGCAATGGAGTGAGTGCTATAGACGTCCAATTAGGCGGTGCAGAAGTCCTGCCAAAATCAGCGGTATTTGACCATGTCATGGCCAACATCAATCGCAATATTCTTCTGCAAGACATGTCGGCCTATGTCCGCTGTTTGCAGCCTGGCGGCCAACTGTTTTTGAGTGGCTTTTATCTGGAAGACTTGCCTTCGGTCCGCTCCTGCTGTGAAGCCAATGGGCTGAGGTATGTGACACATAAAGAACGAGACCAATGGGTCGCAGCAAAATTTGTAAATTTGTGACATGATCAGCCAGAGACAATACCAAGAGGCCCACGAGTTGATGACTCAAGAAGCGCTTGAGCATCAGATTGTCTTATACAATGATGACGTGAATACTTTTGATCATGTGATCAATTGTCTTGTTGAGATTTGTGGTCATACTTTATTACAGGCCGAACAGTGTGCCTTATTGGTGCACTATAAAGGGAAATGTTCTGTAAAGTCAGGAAGCTACGAAGAGTTGTTGCCCCAATGCACCGCTCTATTGGAATCTGGTCTAAATGCCGAAATTATTTGATTTTTCTGTTTTGTTTTGAGTTGGGTAGAAAAGCCAATAGCCAAAATAAAAATAGCACTTGACCTCAATGTTGTGGCCAAGTGCTATGTCAATACAGACGAGATGTATTACTCTACAGTAATGGGAAATACCACTGATATGTCCGTCTCTCCACCAGCTCCTGAAAGGGTGCCATCATTTGGTTTCAAGGGTTCGTGACGCAATGTGACGGTCATTGTTCCTTGACCTGCTGTATTGGTGGTCAACGAAAATGCCAAGCCTAACGGGTGGTCATTAGAGTCAAAATCGAGGTACGCGGTGTTGAGGTCCAAATTGCCCCCTTGAGTATAGAAAAACTGATGCTCATCACTTTCTTCCGAAATTTCCTCATGTATCGGTTCTGCTGGATCTACAGTCTGGTTAAGCACCTGAATACTGCCCACATACATGGTGTTGGCGGCTAAATTATCGGATACGGTGATTTCGGGTTCATTGGGCCCTTCTCCGTCCAAATCTTGACTGCGCAACTCGATGGCTTGCCCTGAGTCAGCAGTTAGGGTCACCACAAGGGTCGTAATGACTTCTTCTTCATTAATTTGCTCTGGAGGCGTGTCATCATCCGAACAAGAATGAAGTGAAAGTGCCAAAAAGAGTATTGAACTGATGCTGAGAAATTTGATCATATTATTTGATTTAAATGAATTGAAAATTGAGTTTGTCTTATTGAGAATAGTCATATTATTTGTTTTTATCATGATGGTGTTAAAAGTTTGTTGTGAGGGACAGCAATAGATTGCGCCCCAAATCGTCTGCATAAAATCGCAGGCTATTTAAGTAATTTCTGTACCGTACATTAAAGCAATTATTGACTCTTAATGACAGTATGGTCTTGCTTTTTCCGAGATTTTTCAATTGTCCGCGGATCTCAAGGTTCATCAAATGATAGGCGTCAGGTGGAGTGCTCACGTCAACCAACTCAAAAGACTGACTCTCGGGAATAAAGGCCTCGAAATTTGTGTTTGGATATTCGTTTTGTCTCCAGGTATGATCACTTTCGATGCGCAGTTCAAATGCGGGCAGGTTTTGGTTTTGATACACTACAGTGTTGATGGCGTTTACTGGAGGCATATTGATCAGTGGTGTCCCAGTAGCAACCTCATAACTTTTGACCAACGCGCACTGTGTTTCGAGCGTGATGTCTTGGTTGAGCACCACCCGCGCATCTAAATCCATACCGGCCAGGGAAACATTTGCCTGACGATAAGACCAGACTTGAAAATTACCACGAATGGTTTGCTGCACCCCGGTAGGTTCCAACAAGATAAAGCGATCAATAAATCTCAAAAATGGATGAATAGAAAACGTTACCTTGTTATTTTGGAATCTATAACCTGCCGAGATATTTTTTGATATTTCGGAGGTGAAACGAAGATCGCCAATCTCTATTCTTGACGCACTGTGATGCAGTCCTTCAGAAAATAATTCTGATGGATTTGGATTACGAGCGCCAAGGGCAAGGTTCAATAAAATGGTACTTTGCGCATTCAATGACCAGTTCAGCCCCAATGCAGCCGAAGGGTTTAAATAGTCAAATTTTGGTTGCGTTAAAGTTTGCGTCCCTAAATCTTCGATGACGAAATCAGGATATATTGAGCCATAATTTCGTTCTTCCCAAAGTGCTGTGTAATAATACTTGAAGGCTTTGATATGGCTATAATCTAATCGCGCACCAAATTCCAGGGCCAAATCATCACTCAAGGCTTTGCCTGCCAACACATAGGCGCCCAAGTCATAACGATTAAAATCCGGAATCAGCCTTTTTACACCCGTGTTTGGATCAGAACTATTCTGGAGTTTTCTCCCCCCTAGGCCGAGCTTTAAATCAGAAAACCAGTTGCTTACTGGTGCCATGTCAATAGAAATGGACTGAGTGATCAGACTCAAATCCATTGAGGCTTTATTCTGATCACTGCCTCTTCGTATATCAAATTCCAAACGATGGTTATTTTGATAATCGTAGCGCACATTAATTTTCCCGAGCACCCTGGATTTAATGTAGCCCTTTGCGGACAGAATTTCATGGACGACTTCTTGCTTTGGTCGGTCTATGTCATAGGTAAAATCACGGATGATTAGGGGCACTTCACTATTAAGTGCCAATAATTGATCTTGCGCTCCACCCAGATGTGACGCGCGCAGAATACCTATTTTGTTTTCAACTCTGCTGTACTTTAACTCAATACCCCGCTTGAATTGATTTTTGCCAATAACCGCTGCAACCGAATTTGACCTCATTCCTGTATTGCTCAATATATAGTCTGGTGCCTCAAAATCACCATAACCCTTGAACGTGCCTTCTAGAGAACCATACCAGCCAAAATCTGTGCTTTTGGTCATGCCGGCATGCAAGGAGCCGCCTTGGCCATTGGTTTGGGCAGTCCATCTGGCCTTGCCAAATAGCGTATCCTTTATGGGAATCCGCTGGGGTTTAATAATGACAAAACCGCCGATCGCATCACCACTGTATTGCAGGGCGGAAGCATTCTTGATGATTTCTATAGAATTTGCTTGATTCACATCCAAATTGGGTGCGTGCTCAGCACCCCATTCTTGATCTTCCATGCGCACTCCAGCGTTGATAATGGTCACTCGGCTGCTGTGTAACCCATGAATTGAGGGTTTAATTATTGAATTCCCAGAGCTCAGTCCACTGACACCACTGACTTTTGAGAGCATCGCACCCAGAGACTGATTGCTGCCCAAGGCAATATCTTCTTGGCTTAAGGTTGGTTTTATCACAGTTTGGTTGAACCCATCGCCAGAACCACTCACAATCACTTCGTTGAGTTTTTCATAATGATGTTCTAATCTTAGAATTTTAGTCGTATTGTCTTTGACCTTAATTGAGGACATCTTGGTTTTGCATTGCGCATGCTCGACCACAATGGTATAGTGGCCATTGCAGATGTTGTCAAAGGAGAATGCACCGCGCTCATCACTGAACGTGGTTGCATTCAATTCTTCGATCGAAATGATGGCTCGCGAGAGCGGTGAATCGTCGTGCTGGTCTAATATAGAGCCAGTAAACTTAAAACTGCAATCTTGAGCATTGATTACGGTGCTAAAAGCAAGTAAAAGCACCGAGATGATTCTATGCATTTGAGTGATTTAATTTGGTCAACCGGTGGGTTATAAGAAGTATACCGAGAAATTAAATCATGCCAGGAGGTCCTCTGGAGGTTTTTGTGTTGGCTGTTTGGTCTGAAAAAACAGTAAAGCCCCATGATAAGGCTGTGGTGTTAATGATCACGTCATGATGAAAATCTGGCGCGACACTAAAGAATGTCATTTCACTTAAGTGAAAGGCGAGCAGGTCGCATTGGTGGTCGACCTCATGCAAATGTGTTGTACTTTGCTTACAGCTCAGATGCTTGTGCCCCTCCAAGACGTGCTCTAATTGGATCAGGCCGGGCAAGATCAATACCAACCCACAGATGAGCGCCAAAAACCGGTGTTTTTGTGTCAGGTCAGTATGTTTGGAATGATGCATCGGCGTCTTGGACTGAGGCTATAAAAATATAATAAAAATGGCTCACACCAAAGATCTGGTCTAAATATGCCAAAATAAATTCCCCGATGTTTGGACAATGACCGGTACCGAATTTGGCGACCCATCAAGCGGAGCTCATATTTTTACAAAAAAACGGTCTTAATTTTCTGCTGAATTAGAGTAAAGATTTATATTTGCGCCGCAGTTCTTTACTGTTTAGGGCAAAATAAGTGTTCGGTGTCATTTGCATCATATGGAGCACCCGCCCACCCAATAAGGCCTCGTGGCGCAACTGAATAGCGCATCTGATTACGGCTCAGAAGGTTGCAGGTTTGAATCCTGCCGAGGTCACTTAAGAATGTAAAAACCCGCTTTTTGAAGCGGGTTTTTTTATGCCCACAAGAAAAGAAGTTTACTTCATTTTTGAAGTGGGCATAAAAAATAGCAAACCAAAGGTTTGTGGGTTTTGCATTTAGACTACGGAGCTCTATCAGGAACTTTAATCCTGCCCTCCAAGAGATGTGACACCCAGTGAGATGAGCTGCTATCCAAAAAAGAAGGTTTCTAGCTCTTCCTTAGTAAAGTCATTCAATATTTCACTGGGGTGAATTTGCAGGCCCACGCAGAGTTTGAGGAATACTTCTAAAGATATCTTGTTTTTACCTTTTTCAATCACACCCACATAGTTTCTGCTCAGGCCACAAGCATAAGCCAAGGATTCTTGAGATATTTTCTTTGATATTCGAGTCGCTTTAATTTTTTCAGCGATGCATTTCATGAGCGATGACTTTAGCAGTATTTTACTCTTGGAAAATTAAAAATACTTTTCGTCATTGTTCACCACTATGGTGTGGGTTATCATAGTGGGCCTATTGCTTTTGATTTACAATATTTATGATTTTATCTGTTTTGATGATGGCCCCTGATCGGCCGCAAAGCCCAACTTTGCTTGGGCCGAATATTGCCATCAGAGTGAGTTAGTGGGGCAGTCGGTCTTTTAAAAGGCCATAGAGAAATGTGCCGACACTTGACCAAAAAATAACCACCAAGATGGGCCAATAGCCCGCTCCAGCTAATACAAACATGGGTCCTGGACAGGCCCCAGCGAGCGCCCAACCGAGCCCAAAGATGACGCCACCCCATAAATAACGACTGATCGTTTTGGTCTTGGGACTCAAGACGATGGTCTCACCATAAAAAGATTTGATTTTAAATCGTTTTATGGATTGAATCATGAGGATGCCAACAGCCAAAGCCGAGCCAATAATTCCGTACATGTGAAAGGCGTCAAATTGGAACATTTCATATATGCGGAACCATGATGCGGCCTCAGACTTAAACAATGTAATGCCAAAAATTATGCCGATAAAAAGATAGATGAGTGTGCGCATTATTTAAAATATTAAAGGGAAGATAAGGTGCACCATAGTGAGTCCACCAATAAAAAATCCAATGACTGCAATGAGAGACGGCAGCTGTAGATCACTGAGTCCAGAGATGGCATGGCCTGAGGTACATCCACCAGCATATCGGGCGCCGAAGCCGACCAATAAACCGCCGACAGCCAAAATTAAAAAGCTCTTCAGATCAAGGACAGCAGTAGGGTCAAATAATTCTTCAGGCAAATAGGCCTTGCCGGCACTCTCGAAGCCCAATGCATTAAGAGCGACAATTGTATCTGGATTAATGTCCACGGCAACATCTGCTGTCAAAAAATACCCGCCAATAAGTCCTCCGATAATCGTTCCTGCCACGACCACCAGATTCCATTTCTGCGCCTTCCAATCGAACTTGAAAAAATCGGCTTTATTTCCAGCGCCGCAAATGGTGCACATTGTTCTGAGGTTGGCTGACATGCCAAAATTTTTACCCATCATGAGCAAAGAAAACATGACAAGAGCAATCATAGGGCCTGAAACATACCACGGCCAGGGTTCATAAATCCAATTCATTGAGCTAACTTTTTACAAATAAATGTCAAAAAACAGAGTCCTTCAGTAACCTGTGTTACATTAGATTGATTTGTGGTTAATTTTTGGTCAAAAAGACTTTAAAAATCTTGTTGCTGGCTTTAGTTTGCGTGCCAGTATTTCTAAACAAAAACATTGCCCATCGTGCTCTCAATACCCCCATATATATAGCCTANCAGTGTTCTTTCGGGTAGGGCTCTAAATCAATGGTCAATTGANCTTGAGCAGATGTTTGGCCACCCATTAGCGNTATTGCCATGACCAGATAGAGCATGATGAAGNGTTTCAGATCAATAATTCTAAGGTTAAGTTCATTTGATTTTGGACTTTCGATGAGATTTTGGCGGCATCATCACCTTTAGGCACAATAGCATTCAATAGCTGGTATCATCTAATTTGACTTTACCGTTAAAGGTTTTGTACAAGAACAAGAAATAGCCTGCGAGCAAAGGAGCGCGGCCATGAGGTTAAAAAACACTTTGTTCATCAGTTACTCCGCTTGATTGGCTTAGGCTGGAACGACTGTTTTGCCGCGCCAGTCGAGCATGCCTCCCGACAAATTAAAGACATTTTCTGCCCCCATACGGTTGAGTATTTGACAGGCTTGACCACTACGGTTCCCACTTCTGCAGTAGACGTAAAAGTTTTTGGATTTGTCAAGTTTTTCGATCGCACTGATGAATTCTGAGGCATTCAAAAAGTCAATCATTACGGCATTTTCGATGATGCCCTCCGCACACTCGCGTGGCGTTCGGGCATCAATGATCACAGCATTCTCGTCTTGGGCAACTAATTCTTCCCATTGGACTTGAGTTATATTTTTCATATCAAAATAATTTTAAAGTGTTGACGGACAAACAAATTCAGAAACAGCCACACCCGCTTGGTTGATGGCCTTAAAGCCACCCTGAACATCAATCAGATTGTGGATGCCGCGACTCTTCAAGATAGAACAGGCGATCATGCTTCTGTAGCCGCCGGCGCAATGGACATAGAAAGGGGTCTGCTCAGGAAATTCAGCCAAGTGGTCATTGAGAAAATCCAGCGGTGTGTTGTGGGCATCAATCACATGCTCAGAAAGGTATTCACTTTCTTTACGCACATCAAATACCGCTTGGTTGGTTTGCGCTAAATCTTGTTTGAATGCTTCTGCAGTAATTGAACTTACAGCGTCATAGTCCATCGATGCTTTAGTCCATGCGTCAAATCCACCTGCTAAATACCCTATGGTGTTGTCGAATCCGACTCTTGAGAGTCTGGTGATGGCTTCTTCCTCGCGTCCGGGCTCAGTGACCAGCAATAAAGGTTGCTTTACGTCCGCGATTAATGCACCAACCCAAGGGGCAAAACTGCCGTCTAATCCTATAAAGATAGATCGTGGAATATGTCCTTTGGCAAAAGTGTCTTGATGTCTGACGTCCAGCACCACTGCGCCAGTTTCATTGGCTGCAGCTTCAAAAGCCGCTGGTGAAAGCGCTTGAGTTCCTCTTTCTAAGACTGCGTCAATATCGTCGTAGCCTTCTTTATTGAGTTTGACATTGGCAGGAAAATACTGAGGTGGGGGCAGCAAGCCATCGATCACTTCAGCGATGAACTCGTCTTTAGTCATGTCAGAGCGCAAGGCATAATTCATCTTTTTTTGGTTGCCTAAACTGTCTACAGTCTCTTTCATCATGTTTTTGCCACAGGCCGATCCAGCACCATGGGCCGGGTATACCGTGACGTCATCTGCCAGAGGCATGATTTTTTCACGCAGGCTGTCAAACAAAAAGCCAGCCAAATCTTTCTCTGTCAAAACACCCATTTTTTGTGCCAAGTCTGGTCTGCCCACATCACCCAAAAACAGTGTGTCTCCACTAAAAATGGCGTGATCTTTCCCGTTTTCATCACGCAACAAATAAGTGGTGCTTTCCATAGTGTGCCCCGGAGTGTGTAATGCGACTATCGTCACATTACCAAGTTTAAATTCTTGACCATCTGTGGCAATAATGGCATCAAATGAAGGGTTAGCATTAGGGCCGAATATAATCGGGGCACCAGTTTCTTTTGCGAGAGTGACATGGCCACTGACAAAATCGGCGTGAAAGTGAGTTTCAAAAATATATTTGATTTTTGCCTCTTCTCGCTGGGCGCGATCAAGGTATGGTTTCACTTCTCTTAGGGGATCAATAATGGCAACTTCGCCGTTACTTTCGATGTAATATGCGCCTTGTGCCAGGCAACCAGTATAAATTTGTTCAACGTTCATCTTGTTCTGNTTTTTAATTGATGAGGTAAAAGTACTGTCTTGAGCACAACACGACAGTAACTTTGGTTACACAGGGCTGATTTTGCAAAAAAAACATGAGTACCTCTTGAATTGTTGCGGATTTTAGTCAAAAAAAAAGACCTCTACGGTAGAGGTCTTTTGGACAATGTTTGTTTTTTGTTATTGTTTGACAAAAAACTCCATATAGAATATGAATACTGCCATGACGAATATAAAGTAACCAAATCCTTTTTTGAGTTTGCTGCCATCGATAAAGTTGCTGAGGTAGCTCCCTATAAAAATACCGACAAAAGATAAGCCAGTAAATAAGGCCAAAAATATCCAGTCAATTTCCATGGTTAGCGCATCGCCAAAGAAAAACCCTAGTAGAGATTTGAAGGCGATGATGATCAGTGAGGTCCCAACAGCAACTTTCATCTCGACATTGGCCAATATCACTAAAGCTGGAATGATCAAAAATCCACCACCTGCGCCAATCATGCCAGTGATGCCACCCACCAAAAGGCCTTCCGCCAAAATCAAGGGGTAGTTATAAGTTACCTTACCCTTGTTGGCGTTGTTATTTTCTTTTCGGGTTTTGAGCATGGAAAATGCTGCCGGAATCATTAAGGCGGCAAAAAGACCAAACATGCCCATTCTTCGGGTAAAATCAAAGTCGCCAAGGGCAAACAAGACATCCGGCAACGCGGGGACGACAAACTTCCTCACAACGGTCACACCGATAATAGCGGGCAGTCCGAAGACAATGGCAGTGCGCCAATCTACNTAACCCTTAAAATGTTGCTTTAAGCCACCGACAAGGGCGCTTGCGCCTACNATAAACAATGAGTATGCGGTTGCTACTTTTTCATNTACCGAAAACAAATAAGCCAAAACTGGGACCGCCAGAATCGAACCACCTCCACCGATAAGGCCCAGTGAGATGCCAATGACCAATGCACTTGCGTAACCAAATATTTCTATTAATGCCATAATTTAATTTCTAATTCGGGGCGAAAGTAGGCAGCTCAATCATGTGCCGCAGTAACCTAGGTTACATAGCTACTCTAAATTAAGCACTTTTACTGAATTTCTTTGGAGACTGACCTGACCGTTTTGCTCCATCTTCTTGAGTAATCGGGAGATGACTACTCTTGAGCTATGCAAGTCGTAGGCCATCTCTTGATGCGTGTTTCGGATCACCTCTTCTTGATTGACCCGCGNTTTTTCTTTGAGGTAATTAAAAAGCCGCTCTTCCATATTGTCAAATGCGATACTGTCCATAGTATGGAGCATTTCATTTAATCTGTTGTGGTAGCTTTCAAAAACAAAATTGCGCCAAGATTTGTAGCGCAACGTCCATTCTTCCATTTTTTGAATGGGCACCATGATTAATACGGTGTCTGTCTCGGTAATGGCACGAATTTCACTTTTGGTTTGTCCCGAAGCATAATTCATGGTCATGGAGCAGGTGTTGCCCTTTTCTAGATAATAGAGGAGTAGTTCATCACCATCTCGATCTTCTTTTAGGATTTTTATTGCCCCTGAGATCAGCAACGGCACCCCTTGAATATAGGCGCCAATTTCAATCAATTTCGTGTGGGCCTGCACTTCTTTGTAGAGGCCAACCTGGGCAATTTCTTTAATGAGTGCCGCTTCAAAAATATGGCCATAAATTTCTTTGATTTCTTGAATCATGATTGGGTTGTTTGGGAAATGGCATCAGGGCAACACCACATCCAATATTAAAATCCATCAGCCCACACAAAAGCGGAGTGATGAGGTCAATGCTTATCGTAAAATTAATATTTAATGTGGTGTTGCCATAGTAATGATGGCATTTTTAAAGAGAATGTGTGAGGGGCTAAGCTCTAGCCCGCACTTTGCTGTGTGTTAAGGGGGCTGACCGTGTCATAAGACATGGTTTTGGTCTCGAAGCAAGCTTTCTGATGGTTGTATACGCGGCAATGGTCTATAGGTTTTGCGTAAACATGCAGTGTCATCGCTCTGCTGCCGGATTTATTTTCAATAGTGTGGTAGCCCATCTTATCGTGCATATAGGTCAAGCGGCCTTCTGACAGCAAGGCTTCGTTGGTCAAAGTAAACCCATTGGCCACGCGATCAAAACGTTTTTCACTCACGACTCCAGAAATGTGGCACATCCAGCAGTCTTGTCCCTGGTGCCCATGCAGCGGTGTTTTTGCACCGGCATCCCAACAAATCAAAATGAATTCAAAATCATCGCTTCTTGTGATGCAATTCCTAGTATAACCGCCAGCAGTCCATGAGGCATGCGCGTCAAATTCAGCGGGTTCGATCTCTATTCGTTTGAGGACACTGACTTGTTCTTGGGGCTCAGCTTTTTCAAAACAGTCTATCAATGTCTCAATTGAAGTAATCGGGGTCATGTTAGATTTAGTTGTTATAGAAAATAAATAAATTAGAGTGACAGTTAAATCACGGTCAATTGGGCATAAAGATAGTCATATTGAGGTAAAAATGAAGTTTTTAAGTCAAAATGAACAAAAAATAGGCTAATTTTGACTCATTATCAACAAAAATATAAATACTTTCTATGCAACATACTTTGGATAAATTCATGAAGATCATCACGACTTTACTCCATGATGAATCTGATCATCCAGTGGCACAATTTGTCCCGTCGCAAGAGTTGTTTGACACCATTGATTTGTCCTTACAGAAGGAGGGAATTCCAGAGGAAGAATTCGACCAAGTGCTCACAGATTTGGTTTTGAAGTCACCGCGAACAGCGACCAATGCTTTTTTTAACCAATTATTTGGTGGCCGCAATGACAAGGCGGTGTTGGGAGATCTTTTGGCGGTCATGTTGAACAATAGCATGTACACCTACAAGGCTGCAGGGCCTCAAATTGGTGTCGAAAAAGTCGTTTTGCGCGAGGTCTGCCGCCTTATTGGCTGGGGAGATAAAGCCGATGGGACTTTTGCCCCTGGAGGCTCTATGACAAATTATATGGCTATGGTGATGGCCCGGGATGCCTATGATGCGACGATCCGTTATAAGGGTGGGCGTGACAATATGATTGTTTACACCTCTAAAGAATCTCATTACAGCATACCAAAGAATGCCGCGTTCTCCGGAATTGGTCGGGATAATGTCCGTTATGTGCCCACCAATGCTCTTGGACAAATCGACGCAGCAGCACTAGAGCAAATGATCCAGAACGACATCACAAGTGGGGGGCATCCGACTATGGTCAATTTGACTGCAGGCACAACAGTTTTGGGGGCATTTGATGCCATCCGACCCATATCAGAAATTTGTCAAGCACATGATATATGGCTCCATGTGGATGGGGCCTATTGCGGTTCGGTCTTATTTAGTGACCGTTATAAACACCTGATAGATGGTATAGAATTGGTGGATTCTTTTAGCGTCAACGCCCATAAAATGATCGGGACACCCTTGTCGTGTTCGATTATTGTGGCCAAGAATAAGAAGCATTTACACGATTCATTTTCAAACGATGCGAGTTATCTCTACCAAACTGACCACGATGAATTTAACTTGGGTAAGACCTCACTGCAATGCGGACGCAGAAATGATGCGCTCAAATTTTGGACGCTTTGGAAAAGTGTCGGAACAAATGGATTGGCCAAAATCGTGGACCATCAATTCGATTTAGGGGAGACGGCAAGAGACTACATTAGAGCCCACAAGGATTATACCTTATATAGTTTTGAGGATTCTATTTCTATTTGCTTCAACTACAGAAATATTCCTGCGCGCGCGTTATGCACTGCGCTCTACGAGCAAGAAGAATTGCTGGTGGGCTATGGGTCGTTTGGCACAGACGAGTTTGTGCGTTTTGTGACCATCAATGCCCAAAACAGTCATCNAGACATTCTTGATTTTTTCGCANAATTGGAACGCTTTGTGGCCCATCATCACGAGTTGAGTGTCCTGGAAGTTCAATCGTCTTAAGCGCCTATGGATCTGACTAAATTTGTTGTTTTAGGCCTGTATGTGGCCGTGTTGTTTCTGATTGGAATCATCGCGTCGCGCAGGGTCAAAAACATGAGTGATTTTTATGTAGGAGGCAAGAAATTAGGATTTTGGGCAGTAGCTTTTTCTGCACGTGCCACAGGGGAATCTGGATGGCTTTTGATAGGCCTTACCGGGATGGGGGCCTTGTCTGGTTTGTCGGCATATTGGGTTGTTGTGGGTGAGGTTTTGGGTGTGGCCATTTCTTGGTGGTTCATGGCCAAACGCTTCAAGCGAAAGAGCGACGAATACGGCTCTATTACCATCCCTGATTACCTTGAAAGCCATTTCAAAACCTCCAAAAAAACCATAAGATCTGTGGCGGCGACGGTGCTTTCTGTCTTTGTGGTGATTTATGTGAGTTCCCAAATAGATGTCACTGGTAAGGCCTTTGAATCCATGTTAGGCATGGATTATTATTGGGGCGCAATTGTTGGCTTTTTGATCGTATTGTCTTACATCTTTGTGGGGGGATTTGTCGCTGCGGTTTGGTCTGATTTATTCCAAGGGCTCCTCATGTTTTTTGGACTTGTCTTATTGCCTATAGTGGTTTGGTTCCATATGGACAGTGGTCATGGTATAGTTGAAGGACTTCATATGATTGATCCGAGCCTGACCAATATTTGGGGTACTAGTGACGATGTTTATATGAATATTGCCACCATGCTTGGTTTCGCCATGATTGGGTTAGGGTTCTTAGGCTCGCCTCAAGTTTATGTGCGATTCATGTCCATCAAAGACGAGAATGAAATTGACAAAGGAAAATGGGTGGCGGTGATTTTTACCTTGCTCACCGATGCGGCAGCGGTAACCATTGGGATCCTTGGGCGCCTTTACTTTACGCAATCCGGGCAAGATCCTGAGGCAGTCTTGGGTAATGGTGCCGAAAATGTTTTGAGCATGTTGACAGAAAATTTTCTGCCTCATGTTGTCGCGGCCATTTATATTGCGATTGTCCTTTCGGCGATCATGTCGACCATTGACTCTTTACTAGTTTTGGCCTCTAGTGCAGTAACCAGGGACTTTTATCAGAAAATTTATCGTCCCGATCTCAAAGATGAAGATTTGGGCAAACTCTCGCGATGGGTGACGTTGATCATGGCATTTTTAGCCTTGGTGATTGCGATGGCTATCGCTGTTGTATCCCCCAATCATACAGTGTTTTGGTTAGTGATCTTTGGATGGTCGGGTATTGCGGCATCATTCTGCCCGGTCATTATTCTGTCCCTATTTTGGTCAGGATTATCTGAGCGGGGTGCGGTGGCAGCCATGATCACAGGGTTTTTATGCGTCCCGTTTTTTAAGTTTGTCGTGCAATCTATGGAAGGCATTGGCCCGTATTTTGTCCAATTGGATGTGTTGGCGCCCTCATTCTTAATCTCTATGGCTGTGGCTTGGGCGGTCTCAAAGCTTTATCCCTCTAACAACCCATCGGTGACAAAATAGGGGCTTAGGTATTGAGTATGTCTTCTCCGGTAGTGATGACAGGCGAGGCATCAAGATCAGCAACCTCCATAAAGCTGATCAAGAGTTCTAGTGACGATTGGAGATTGTTGAGGTCGTTATCAGGCAACTGCTGCAGTTTGATGCTTAATTTTTCATGCAATAAATCTGGTATAGAGGTCACGACTTTTGCACCGATTGCCGTCAAATAGATGTAGGAGGACCGCTTGTCTTCTGGATTGGGGACTTTGGCCAAGTAACCTTTTTTTTCCAATCGTGCAATCAAACCACTTACAGTACTGGCGTTAAGGTTAAGATGGATGCCAATCTCTTTGGCCGTGGCCCGAAACACCTCTTGAGCGTTCAAATAATTCAAACAGAGATACTGCGGAATACTGATGCCGTATTGCTTGTCGATGCGCTTGCTTTCCAAATTGATGGAGCGTATGATTTTGCGGATATTGATCAAAACGTCGGTATAGTCCAAGTCAGGTGCTTTTGTCAGTATGAACATACTAAAATCCCTCGGGCTTACCAAACTGTTGGCCCTATTTCGCGGGGTTTTGCGGCACTTGCTCATGCCGCGGTCGGAGTTTGCTTATATTTTTGTTTAATTATTATTCAAAAACGTTAAACATTATGTACTTTTGTCAGATAACCACCGCATACATATTATGGCCAAAACAAAACAAATCACCCAAGATCAGATCGTAGATTGGTACATGGAAGAGCAGCTCACAGCAGATCACGTCTCTCAATCTATCTATGCCTTTGCCCACAAGCATGAATTCTCAGAATCAGAATTTTACAAGCATTTTAATAGCTTTGAGCAACTCGAAAAAGAAATTTTTGCCCTGTTTTGCAGCAAGTCACTTGAACTGCTGGCCGCATCAAAGGAATATGACCAANCTCAATCAAAACACAAGCTTTTGGGTTTCTATTTCACCTTTTTTGAATTNCTAACCGCCAATCGATCNTACGTTGTGTTGAAACTTAATGGACAAGGGAACCATCTTGGCACGCTCAAAGTACTCAGTGGGCTGCGTCAAACGTTTTTGACCTTTGCCAAAAGTCTTGCTTTAGAACCGATTGATTTTAAAAATGAGACCGTCAATAGAGTAAGGGATAGGGGCGTGGCTGAATCCTTGTGGGTGCAACTCTTAATGACCATTAAGTTTTGGTTGGAGGATGAGTCCAAGGGCTTTGAGAAGACAGATCTTTTCATAGAAAAATCCATCAAAGCGCAATTTGANCTGATGGATATCGCCCCCATGCAGAGTGTATTTGATTTGGCGAAATTCTTGTGGAAAGAAAAGAAAATGGCCTAAATGAAGACGATCGACAAAATTCCAACATCCAAAATACAGCGGGCCTCAAAATTGGTTTCGACTGGCCTAAAAGTTGGGGTCAATTACGCCAAGTATTACGGCGAAAAGCTGGTCAGTCCAGAAGTTGAAGCTAAGGAAAAGCTCAATCAAGCCAACGCTTCAGATATTTACGATGGGTTGAAGCAGTTGAAAGGCTCTGCGCTTAAAGTGGCCCAGATGTTGAGCATGGAAAAAAACATTTTGCCGCGGGCATATGTCGACAAGTTTTCTTTGGCGCAATTCTCTGTGCCGCCGTTGTCCCCGCCATTGGTCATGAAGACGTTTAAGAAGTATTTCAATAAATCGCCACTCGAAGTTTTTGATGCCTTTACCATGGAGTCGGTAAATGCGGCGAGCATCGGTCAGGTCCACAAAGCCTCTAAGGCAGGCAAAGAACTGGCCGTTAAGATACAGTATCCGGGTGTTGCCGATAGTATTTCGTCTGATTTGGCCCTGGTCAAACCTATTGCCAAAAAGATGTTTAACGTCAAGGGTGAAGGCTCTGATGATTATTTTTTAGAAGTAGAGCACAAGCTGATAGAGGAGACCAATTACGATCTTGAGTTGGCGCAAAGTGTCGAAATTAGTCAAGCCTGTGCGGTTATTGACGGCTTGCGGTTTCCACGCTATTATCCAGAATTGTCTTCTGACAGAATTTTGACTATGGATTGGATGACGGGCGTGCATTTATCCGAATATGTGGCAAATGGTATTTCTGAAGCGTCATCTCAAAAGCTCGGGCAATCCCTCTGGGATTTTTATATGTACCAGATGCACGTGCTGCGTAAAATTCATGCCGATCCACACCCCGGAAATTTCATGGTCGCTCCCGATGGGGCTTTGATCGTGATTGATTTTGGCTGTATGAAGTCTATTCCTGAAGATTTTTATGGGCCCTATTTTGAATTGGCGGCAAAGAAAAACATTCAAGACCCTGTGTTCTTTGAACAAAAGCTTTATGAACTTGAGATTTTGAGACTTGACGATGGTCCGAAGGATAAGGCTTTTTTTACTGACTTATTTTATGAAATGTTATTGTTGTTTACAGAACCATTTCACTCGGATCAATTTGATTTTTCTGATGAGGTGTTTTTTGCCAAAATAGCAGCGTTGGGCCAAAAGTATGCCCAGAGTACGGAATTGCGCAAGATGAACGGCAATAGAGGGTCTAAGCATTTTATTTACATCAATCGAACCTTTTTTGGGCTATATAATTTGATGTTTGATCTCAAGGCCAAAAATGTGGTGATTAATAACTACAGGTCCTTAGAGGAGCGTCCCAATTTAGCCTTGGTTTCTTAGGGTCAGAGAAGCACTGAATGCTTTTGCCAATGCAGAGCAAAAAACGCCAACCGTGACATGAACGAATTATCAATCATCTTTCCACACCAATTGTTTGAGGTGCCTGTGCACTTGAATAAGGAAAGACCGGTCGTGCTCATCGAAGAAGAATTATTTTTCACTCAGTACCCCTTTCACCAACAAAAGATCTCGTTTGCGCGCGCGTCCATGCGCTATTATTTTGACTACTTAAATGATAAAGGGTATCAAGTGTCCTATGTAGAAGCTCATGATCCATTGGCAGATGTTCGTGCTTTGATCACGCAGCGCAAAGCTCAAGGGACTCAATGTTTTCATGTGGTGCACCCCACAGATGATTGGTTGGAGAAAAGAATAGTGTCTGCTGCTGGACCAGAGCAAATCAGTTGGTATCAGACGCCTTCTTTTTTGAACAAGACACAAGATCTTGAGCAATTTTTCAAACCTTCAAAGAAGAAGTTTTTCCAAACCGCTTTTTACAAACAAGAGCGCCGCTCAAGAGCCCTGCTCATGGATGGGGATCAGCCTCAAGGAGGTCAATGGACCTACGATGTCGAAAACCGAAAGAGGTATCCCAAGAACAAGGTACCCCCCATCATTCATTGGCCTGAGGCGACTAAGTACCACGAAGAGGCTCAAGAATATGTCGCAAAATATTTTGCGCACCACTACGGCGAATGTGACCGCGAGATTCATTATCCTATTTCGTTTCAGGCTGCGAGATTGTGGTTCGAGCAATTTTTGACCTATCGATTTCATGAATTTGGTGATTATGAGGATGCCATCGTGCCGCACGAGATCTTTCTCCACCACAGTATATTGTCGCCACTATTGAATTCTGGACTTTTGACACCAAAAGATGTCATAGAAAAGGCCCTAGCGTTCGCCGCAAAAAACAATGTGCCCATTAATTCTACAGAAGGCTTTGTGCGGCAAATTGTGGGTTGGCGTGAATTCATTCGCGGGGTATATGTGGTNAAGGGCAGCCAAGAACGGACCACCAATTTTTGGCAACACAAAAGAAAGATGCCCCAATCTTTTTATCAAGGAACTACCGGTCTAAAGCCGTTTGATGATGCCGTAAAAAAAACCTTAAAAACAGGCTATGTCCACCACATCGAAAGGTTAATGATCATGGGCAACCTGATGGTTCTTTGTGAGATAGATCCGGATGATGTTTATCGCTGGTTCATGGAACTATTTGTTGATGCTTATGATTGGGTCATGGTGCCCAATGTCTATGGGATGAGCTTATTTGCTGATGGTGGACTGATGAGCACAAAGCCATACATCAGCGGGAGCAATTATATCCTTAAAATGAGTCATTACCAAAAGGGTCCATGGCAGCAGGTCTGGGACGGATTGTTTTGGCGCTTTATGGACAAGCACTATGATTTTTTTGCGGGCAATCCAAGGTTGTCTATGTTGGTGCGAAATTTGGACAAAATGGCTCCTGATGTCAAGATGCAGCATTTGGATCATGCAGAAGAATTTTTGAAACAACTGGATGCTTCTGCCTCGGGTTAGTGGCCTGTGTCCAGTGGCTGTCGGAAGGATGTACACAAATTGAATGAGATAAAATTTAAAAAAAGAGAAACCATGTTCGGATTATTCAAAAAAAAATCAGAAAAAGAAAAACTTCAGGAACAATACGCCAGCTTGATGAAAGAGGCCCATCAATTATCGACATCAAATCGAAAACTGAGTGATCAAAAGGTCTTTGAGGCGAACGAGATTGCAAAAAAAATTGAGGCGTTGCCTAGTGAATAAGTCGGAAAATTATGGAGTCAAAAAAACCAGATAATGTGGCCTTTGACCAAGAGTCCCAAAAGTATGTTTCTTCTTTGCTGCCTTATGCCACTAATGTTGGCGCGCCAGTAATCACGGCTGTCGATACCGTAGCCTGGAAGAACAGAAGTGTCAATAAGGTCAATCATCGCGTGAAGACCAAGCTTATGGCCTTGCGGGAGGAGTACAATGCCGCTATGGAAGAATTTGAGCTGAACAAGTTGATATTGAGCGCAAAGTTTAATTTTGAGCCCATTGTAGGGTCGGCTTATCACCTTTATCGCAGGGCCGACCAAAGTACATTCTTATCGCTTATAGAGCCGGAAACTTGCCATTTTCATTGGTTAGGGAGTTATGCCATGAATGCCGATATGATTTGGCAAAAACTAAAGTAACGTGTCATGAAACAAAAACGAATATACAATGAGCGTGAGCTGGACAGAATCATCGAGATGGCTTGGGAAGATCGGACCCCTTTTGAGGCCATAAAGTTCCAATTCGATTTGCCCGAGAAAGGGGTCATCGAGCTCATGCGCACTCATCTGAAGGAATCCAGTTTTAAGCGCTGGCGTAAGCGTGTCAATAGCGGCGTGAGTCAAAAACATTTGCACAAACGCGATCCCAATATCAGCCGTTTCAAGTGCGACCGACAGCGTGCTATATCGGGCAATAAAATTAGTAAGCGCTAACGTTCATTTTGTTTTACCAAATCAATTTAATTACTTAATTTAGACACATGGGAGTAGGATTAATCGTTTTGTGGAGTGCCGCTGTTTGTATCGTTTTTGGTCTATTGGCCATGGTGATTGATCGCGCATAATCCCGATAAATTTTTAGGAACAGTACCAGAGGCCGCCTATGTCTAGCGCGGCTTGTTTTATTAGTGACTGTCGCCACTGAATGGTGTCAATAAACTAAAGTGCCTTATGAAATGGAATCAATCAGAACTGGACAATGCTGATCGCGTAGCGCGGCTTAAAATCATCAATGGCATCACGGGCATAAAGCCGGCCAATTTGATTGGTACGGCAGATGCTCTTGGGCAAGAGAACGTTGCTGTATTCAGTTCTGTGGTGCACTTGGGCAGCAACCCTGCACTTATTGGCTTTGTTTCTCGGCCTAGCGGCGATGTTCCGCGCCATACACTGGCCAATATTTTGGCCACCAAATCCTACACCATCAATCATATTCCCGAGCATTTGATCAAAAATGCACATTATACCTCGGCCAAATTTCCCCGGGAGGTTTCTGAGTTTGAGCGCTGCGGTATAACCCCCCAATACATTGATGATTTTTCTGCACCCTTTGTTTTGGAGAGCGTCATTAAAATGGGCTTGACCCTGCGCAGTGTTATTGATATTCCACTCAACGGGACTCAGCTCATTATAGGGCAGGTCGTTCATCTGGAAGTTCCTGATGAGGCGATCAACCAAATGGGTGATATAGATCTAGCACTCGCCCGCACCGCTGGTATTTCAGGCCTGAACAGTTACTATGCTCTTGATAAAATTGCCGATTTTCCTTATGCGCGTGTTGCCGAAACTCCTGAGTTTTGACTTTATTCGTTTTGGACAGAATCTTGAAGAATTGTAATTGGTGTGTGGGTATTTCCGGCGTAAAACACGACAAGCTCTACGGGCTCTGAGCCATTGTTTTCTCCGTGGTGCCAGGTATTGACCATTTCAACAATGACATCGCCTTCATTGAGCAGTAAACTGTCTCCGGTCTGGCTGATGACGGTCAATTGGCCCTGGAGCATGTAGCCGGAGTTGATCACAGGATGCTTGTGTACGGGTAACTTGGTGTTTGGGGGAATTGTAATTTTGAGCACTGTGACCTCAGGTGTACTGTCTCGGTAATGCGGCAGTGCAGCACCGTTCCAACTCTGACTTGTCTTGGCTAAGGTCGTGACTTTTGTTCTGTTTCGAGACTCCGTACAGGCACTGAGTGAAAACAGCATGGCCAACAAAAGAAGGTGTTTTGTGGGGGACATAGAATCTATTCATGAGACCAGACCCCATAAGCTCGTGCATGAAGTCTGGTCTAGTGATTATTTTTTGATGACTTTTTTACTCACGGTTTGTCCATCTGCTGTATGTAATTGAAGCAGGTAAAATCCTGCAGGTAACGATGAAAAATCAATCCCTGTTTGTGGTCCATCAATAATATTTTGGATCACTAGCATGCCTTTGCTATCGCGCAATTCGTAATGGGTCAATGTCCCTAAATGATGATCATAAGTCATGTTGAGATGGTGACTTACCGGATTAGGGCTGATGGAAATGGCCTTGTCAAAAGCGGTCAGATCTTCTATGCTGAGCACCGTCATGATGTCCATGATTTCTGATGGTGATACCGCACGGTTGTAGATCAGAACATCATCCAATACGCCGGCAAGGATGTTATTTGTGTTGTTGGCTTGAGTGCCGACAGTAAATGGATAAACACTGGGCAGCATATTGACACCAAAAACGCGCTGAGCGGCAAGATTGCCATCGACATATAAAAAGGCAGTGTTGCCATCATATACCGCAGCGATATGCATCCAGGTATTGGTCGGCACAATAGCACTGTCAATTGGCGGGTCAGCATTGATGTTCCAACGAATCTCTTGATTGGGTGTGAGCCCCAAATAATAACCTCCAATCCCAAAATCTGCCCAATTGTTCAAGATCGCTGTCCAATCGATCACCGTCTCGTCTATTTTGAGCCACAGGCAAAGTGATATAGTATTGTCTGTAGAAAAATCATAAACGGTTGGTTCAGAAGATGTGTCAAGATATTGATTGATGAGCTTGAGTGCGCTATTTGATTCTCCGAAACGGTTGGGTGCTGGCAATAAAAAGCCTCCAGTCGGAAAAGGATCTAAGGGTGTGGCATTGGTTGGGCTTGAGTTCTCATAATTATTGCCGTCCAGACGATAATAGCCCTGAAGTCCATCTTGCGGAATCTGCGCAAAGGCGTTTCCGAAAAGCAATACTGAAAGCAGAGTAAGGTAAATTCTTTTCATGATTTGACTGCGGTTAAATGTGTTAGNTTTAATAAATATACTGAATTTCTATGGGGCATTGCCAATAAATTATGAGAGAGTCCCTGAGAATTCGTTAATTTCAAGTCATGAAAAAATATGCATCTTTAATTAAGACCGTCGTTGATTTTCCAAAACCTGGAATCGCATTTAAGGACATCACCCCGCTTTTAAAGGACCCAAAGGCAGTAGAGGCCTGCCTGGCAAAGATGGTGGCTGATATTCAAGGCCCTGTAGATTATGTAGTTGGAATTGAATCCAGGGGATTTATTTTTGGTCCGCTATTGGCACAAAAACTCGGCTGTGGTTTTGTGCCAATACGGAAAAAGGGCAAACTTCCTCGACAAACCCTTGCCATGGCCTATGATTTGGAGTACGGACAGGACCAATTAGAAATGCATTGTGATGCCCTGCCTCATGGGGCAAATGTGGTCTTGCATGATGACGTTTTGGCCACTGGAGGAACGGCTTCTGCCGCCGTCAAACTGATCGAACAGCTCGATGGTATTGTTCTTCATTGTCATTTTTTGATGACGCTTTCGGCGCTCGGTGGTCGCGAAAAATTAAGGGCCTATCCAGTCGATGCCGTCTTCAATTTTTAGTCCAAAGCGTTTGTGGTGACCCAATAGCGGTAGGCCAGCAAAAGTAGCTGCCATTTTTTGGCCTTTGACAGATCCAGCTGTTGCTTGGTCAAACTCGGCATGATCGCTTTGTTGATTTTGGCCAATAAAACAAATACAGGTCTTTTCATAGGCCCTAAGGTACAAAATATCACACCACTCATCCGGTATTAATTACCCCTAAGTTGTATCTTTATGGCTCAATTTATGACATGAGCTTTGTCTATCTTTTTTTAGGGTTAACCTTGCTGGTTGTGGGTGGAGAATTTTTGGTCCGCGCCGCAGTAGGCCTTTCTTTTAAATTAAGACTATCCAAAATGGTCATTGGTCTGACGGTCGTTTCTTTTGCGACCTCTGCACCAGAGTTGATTGTGAGTTTAACGGCCGCCTTAGATGGTTATGGTGCTATTGCACTAGGAAATGTTATTGGGAGTAATATTGCGAATATCGGGCTGGTTCTGGGCATTACAGCCTTAATCACGCCGTTGGCTATAGAGCGTGATTTTTACCGAATCAACTGGCCTGCGATGTTCTTTGTTACTGTGCTTTTTACTGTATTTTTATTAGAAGGCGACGGTTTGAGCAGGGCAGAAGGTTCAATCTTGTTTGCCTGTCTTGTGGTGTATTTGGTGCTATTGATCCGCAGGGCCAAAAGCACGCCCGAAACGCAGACCGAAGATATTGATGGTTTTGACCAAAACTTAGGCCAAGTCTCGGCGTTCAAAATAACGATTTGGTTATTGATTGGCGCTGTTTCACTTTATTGGGGGAGTGAATGGCTCGTCGATGGGGCTGTGGTCATCGCCAGTGACCTTGGTGTAAGCCAGCGTGTGATCGCTGTGACAATTATCGCCGTTGGGACTAGTGTTCCTGAATTGGCTGCTTCTGTCATTGCAGCACTTAAGAAGGAAAGAGCACTGTCTCTAGGGAATTTGATTGGGTCTAATATCTTCAATATTGCTTGCGTTCTCGGACTGACCTCTATGATTCATCCTCTTGATACAGTCACGTCAGATGTTTTGCCCCATGATTTATTCTGGATGATCGGTTTTGCATTAGTGGCTATGGTCCTGATATTCTTGCCCAAACGGCATCAAATTGGTCGTTACGAAGGGTTATTTCTTCTGATTGCTTACGCTACCTTCATCAGTCTGACGATTCGTTGATTGTTTTTTATAAAAAATGATCACAAATCAACAAAAAATAGGGGGGTGTTGATAAAATAATTAGCTTTTATATAAATATGGGTCCATTAATATAGGGTTAATTAGGAAATTCAATTATTTTTGTGGCTTAAATTGATAAAACTACCTCATATGTCAACATTACGATTTCAAGCCCTAAAAGAAACACTTGGCCGCCAGCCGATAGCCGTTACGGAACCTGCTCGCCGGTCTGAAATTTTTGGCAACAATGTCTTTAGTGGTACGGCCATGCGTCAGTACCTGACCAAGGATTCATACAAGAGTGTCATGGAGGCCATTGAAAAAGGCACAAAGATTGACCGTAATGTGGCCGACCATATTTCAACAGGAATGAAGGAGTGGGCCATTTCAAAAGGGGCGACTCATTATACACACTGGTTTCAGCCATTGACTGGCGCCACTGCTGAAAAGCATGATGCGTTTTTTGAAACCATAGAAGATGGAACGGCAATAGAAAAATTTGGTGGCGGTCAGTTAGTGCAGCAAGAGCCTGATGCGTCGAGTTTTCCAAACGGCGGCATCAGAAATACTTTTGAAGCCCGCGGATATACCGCTTGGGACCCCACATCACCAGCCTTCATTTACGGAACAACTCTATGTGTGCCTACTGTATTTGTGGCCTATACCGGAGAAGCACTGGACAACAAAACTCCTTTGCTGCGTTCGCTACAAACTATTGATCAGGCGGCTACGGATGTGGTCAAATATTTTGATAAATCTGTGACCAAAGTAGTGGCGACTTTAGGTTGGGAGCAAGAGTACTTTTTGATTGACAAGGCCTTAGTGGCTGCTCGCCCTGACCTCAAATTGGCTGGACGGACCTTGCTAGGCCATTCTTCTGCCAAAGGACAGCAATTAGACGACCATTATTTTGGCTCGATACCCACTCGCGTTTTGAATTTCATGCGTGATCTAGAAAATGAATGCATGCTTCTTGGTGTGCCGGTCAAAACCCGTCACAATGAAGTGGCGCCAAATCAATTTGAATTGGCCCCTATTTTTGAGGAAGCGAACCTTGCTGTAGACCACAATTCATTGTTGATGGATGTGATGGACAAGGTGGGTGACCGTCATAATTTTAAAGTGGTCTTTCACGAAAAACCTTTTGCAGGCATTAATGGAAGCGGTAAACACAACAACTGGTCTTTGGCCACTAGTACGGGTGTCAATTTATTGAGCCCAGGGTCAACACCAAAAAAGAATCTTCAGTTCTTGACTTTTTTCGTGAACACCATTAAAGCGGTCAATGAGTACGAAGAATTGGTTCGTGCTTCTTTTGCCAGTGCGAGTAACGACCATCGTTTAGGGGCAAACGAGGCACCACCAGCCATCATCTCTGTTTTTATCGGGTCACAACTCACACAGGTGTTGGATGAGTTAGAGAAGGTGACTGACGGGAAGTTGTCTCCGCAAGAAAAAACAGATCTCAAACTCAACGTGGTCGGTAAGATTCCAGAAATTTTATTGGACAACACAGACCGTAACCGAACCTCTCCATTTGCTTTTACTGGAAATAAATTCGAATTGCGTGCTGTAGGTTCAACGGCAAACTGTGCGAATCCAATGACCGTGCTCAATGCCATCGTGGCAAAGCAGTTGATCGAGTTTAAAGCCGAAGTTGATGCGTTGATCAGTAAGCAGGGTATGAAAAAAGACGACGCGATTTTCAATGTCTTGCGCGAATACATTAAAGATTCAAAGCGCATTCGTTTCGAAGGTGATGGGTACAGCCAAGCCTGGGAAAAAGAAGGTGTAAAGCGCGGTTTGAGTAACCACAAAAACACACCTGATGCGCTAAAAGCTAAGGTGAGTGCGAAGGCCATTAGCCTCTACGAAGAGCTTGGCATCATGAGCAAGGTTGAGATTGAAGCACGTCACGAAATCGAAGTAGAAGAGTATGCCAAACGCATCCAGATTGAAGGCCGTATTTTAGGTGATATTGCCCGCAATCATGTGATTCCCACAGCCATCCGTTACCAAAATATCTTGATTGAAAACGTTCAAGGGCTTAAGGATATTTATGGCACTGGATTCAAGAAAATCGCTGGAGAGCAAATGAATCTGATTGAGCAAATCAGTGAACACATCGAAAAAATCAACCAAGGCATTACGGCGATGATTGATGCCCGTAAAAAGGCTAATTTACTTGATGATATGGAGGCTTGTGCTATGGCGTATTGCAATGAAGTGCGCCCTTATTTTGATGAGATCCGCTACCATTGTGATAAATTGGAGTTGTTGATTGACGACGAACTCTGGCCACTGGTCAAATACAGAGAATTGTTGTTCACCAGATAGAGACGACAATTAAGTGATAAAGAGGTTCAAAATATTCAATTTTGAACCTCTTTATTTTTTTACCTTTGTCTCATGAGTCAAGAAATTTCAAAACGATATGCACAGCGCGGTGTGTCTGCCGCAAAAGAAGAGGTGCATCAGGCCATAAAAAACGTAGACAAGGGGCTTTTTCCAAAGGCTTTTTGCAAGGTCGTTCCGGACCATTTGACCGGCAGTGCAGATCACTGTTTGGTCATGCATGCGGACGGGGCAGGAACGAAATCTTCATTGGCTTATATGTATTGGAGGGAGACAGGAGATCTCAGTGTTTGGAAAGGTATTGCTCAGGACGCCTTGATCATGAATATTGATGACTTGTTGTGTGTCGGAGCGGTAGATGACATTCTGCTTTCCTCGACTATCGGCCGGAATAAAAACTTAATTCCAGGGGAGGTTTTGTCGGCCATCATCAATGGGACTGAAGAGCTCATCGAAGAATTAAAGGGCTATGGTGTGACCATTCATTCCACGGGAGGTGAGACGGCAGATGTGGGTGATCTTGTCCGCACGATCATTGTCGATTCTACGGTGACAGCCCGCATGAGGAGAGATCAGGTGATTGATAATGCGCGTATTGCTCCAGGAGATGTGATCGTTGGATTGTCCTCTTTTGGTCAAGCGACATATGAAACTGCCTATAATGGTGGTATGGGCAGTAACGGTCTGACCTCTGCGCGTCACGATGTTTTTCATGCAGACTTGAAAGCAAAATATCCGGAAAGTTATGATGCTGCTGTACCGAGTGATTTGGTCTATTCAGGATCTAAGTCACTGACTGAGGCTATTGAGGGAGCTCCACTTAACGCGGGGCAATTGGTTTTGTCTCCAACCAGAACCTATGCCCCGATTGTCAAATCAGTGTTTAAAGAAATTGGGCGAGATGCCATTCATGGTATGGTGCATTGCAGTGGTGGTGCACAAACCAAAATACTCCATTTTATTGATCGAGGTCATGTCATCAAAGATGATCTATTTGATGTGCCTCCGTTGTTTGCCTTGATCCAAAATGAAAGCCAAACCTCCTGGAAGGAAATGTATCAAGTCTTTAATATGGGACACCGTATGGAGTTTTATGTGGCGCAGGAACATGCTGCAGCGATTATTGACATTGCCAAAAGCATGGGGGTTGCGGCCAAAATAGTCGGACGTGTGGCGGCTTCTGATCAAAAGAGGTTGACCATAAAGAGTCCGCATGGCGTGTTTGAATACGCTTGACGCCCAAATGAGTAAATTGCAGTAACTTTGCACCCCATTATAGGGGGTTTCATATCATATGTTAGAAAAATTAAATATTGTAAAGCAGCGTTTCGATGAGGTGAGTGATTTGATCATTCAGCCAGAAGTCATCAGTGACCAGAAACGTTATATCCAACTCAACAAGGAATATAAAGACTTGAATGCCATGATGGGGAAACGCGAAGAGTATATCGCATTGACCAATAGCATTGAAGAAGCTCAAGAAATCCTCAATGAGGAGACTGATGCAGAGATGATCGAGATGGCAAAAATGGAAATGGAGACGGCGCAGGAGCGCAAGCCCTTACTTGAAGAGGAAATTCGTTTCATGCTGGTGCCCAAGGATCCAGAAGATGCCAAAAATGCAGTGATGGAAATTAGAGCAGGCACTGGCGGTGATGAAGCCAGTATTTTTGCAGGAGATTTACACCGACTTTATACCAAATATTGTGAAGGCAAAGGTTGGCAGGTCAGTGTTGTAGATTATAATGAAGGGACCAGTGGTGGTTTTAAGGAAATTATTTTTGAAGTTAATGGTGAAGATGTTTATGGCACCCTAAAGTATGAGGCGGGAGTGCATCGGGTCCAAAGAGTGCCCCAAACCGAAACCCAAGGTAGGGTGCATACAAGTGCTGCAACAGTCATGGTGTTGCCCGAAGCAGAAGAATTTGACTTAGAACTCGATATGAGTGAAGTGAGGATAGAACGGACTACTTCAACAGGGCCGGGGGGGCAATCAGTGAACACCACTTATTCTGCCATCAAATTGCATCATGAACCTACAGGGATGATTGTGAGCTGTCAGGATCAAAAATCGTCACACAAAAACCTAGAAAAGGCCCTCAAGGTCTTGCGCTCGCGTTTGTATGAGCTAGAATTGGCCAAAAAAATGGAAGCCGATTCACAAAAGAGAAAGAGTATGGTTTCTTCAGGAGACCGTAGTGCAAAGATCAGAACGTATAATTATCCACAGGGACGCGTGACCGACCACCGCATCAATTTGACCCTTTATGATTTGGGCAATATTATGGATGGCGATATTCAAAAAATTGTAGATGAGCTTCATTTGGTGCGCAATACAGAAAAACTTCAAGAGGCCGGCGAAACATTTTAACAGACAAGCATGACACATTCACAACTGACTCAAGCGATCCTAGAGAAACAATCTTTCTTGTGTATTGGACTGGATGTTGATTTGGATAAAATACCGCCACATTTGCTGGATGAGGAAGATCCGATTTTTGCTTTTAATAAAGCCATTATTGATGCGACGCACCATTTAGCGGTGGCTTATAAGCCCAATACTGCTTTTTATGAATCCTATGGATTAAAGGGTTGGCATGCGCTAGAGCGCACCATTAATTACCTCAATAAGTGTCATCCCGAAATATTCACTATCGCAGATGCCAAAAGGGGAGACATCGGCAATACTTCCTCGCGCTACGCCAAAGCGTTTTTCGACGAAATGGGCTTTGATTCGGTGACCGTTGCACCCTATATGGGACGTGATTCGGTTGAACCATTTTTGGCATTCGAGAACAAGCACACCATATTATTGGCTTTAACCTCTAATGGCGGGGCGTATGATTTTCAAACCCAACAACAAGAAGGGGAGCCGCTTTTTCAAAAAGTGATAGAGACCGCCATGACTTATGCGCATAGTGAACGGCTCATGTTTGTTGTTGGCGCCACCAAAGATTCTTATTTAGCGCAAGTCAGGGCTATTGCACCTGAAGCTTTTTTGCTGGTACCCGGTGTGGGCGCTCAAGGTGGTGACTTAGCTGCTGTTTGTCAGCATGGGATGAATCATACAGTGGGTCTGTTGGTCAATTCTTCTCGAGGCATCATTTACGCCTCTAATGGTCATGATTTTGCTCAGGCTGCGGCGCAACAGGCGCAAATCCTCCAGCAAAGCATGCAGGCTATTCTGGTCTCTCGTGGGATGGTCTAACCTTTTGTTGTTCTGCGACTTGCGCAGACCACAATGAGGCATCATTGAAAAATTCCAATTAAAAAACATCTTTAGATGTGAATTCCGTAAATTTACGGTATAAAATCTCAGTTATTTTATCAATGCAACAACCGAAACCGTACCTGCCCAAACATAAAATTAGAATTGTCACAGCCGCCTCACTTTTTGATGGTCATGACGCCGCTATTAATATCATGCGGCGCATCATACAAAGCACGGGTGTTGAAGTCATCCACTTAGGTCATGACCGCAGTGTAGATGAAGTGGTGAATACTGCCATACAAGAGGATGTTAATGCCATTGCGATGACGTCATATCAAGGCGGGCATATGGAGTATTTCAAATACATGCATGATCTATTGGCGCAACGTGGTGCAGGCCACATCAAAATCTTTGGTGGTGGTGGTGGTGTGATTCTTCCGGAAGAAATTAAAGAATTAATGGCTTATGGTATTGCCAGAATTTATTCCCCTGATGACGGACGGACCATGGGGCTTCAGGGCATGATCAATGATTTGGTTGCCCAGTGTGATGTTCCGATGGGGCATGATCTGACGGCCAAAGTAGCCGATCTTACAGTGCAGAAACCAAAGACCATCGCCCGATGGATCACGGCTGCCGAAAATTTTCCAGAAAAGATGGAAGGGGCTCTTGAGGCACTCAGAGATAAAATCAAAAATGACCATACGCCTGTTTTGGGCATAACGGGTACCGGTGGTGCTGGCAAATCCTCTTTGGTGGACGAATTGGTGCGTCGTTTTTTGATTGATTTTCCTGAGAAACACTTGGCCATTATTTCTGTTGACCCCTCAAAACGCAAAACAGGAGGGGCTTTGTTGGGGGACCGCATCCGGATGAATGCCATTAACACGCCAAAAGTTTATATGCGCAGCTTGGCCACACGCCAAAGCAACTTGGCCTTGTCCAAGTATGTCAGTGCAGCGGTTGACATCGCCAAGGGAGCGGGATTTGATATGATCATTTTAGAGACTTCAGGTATTGGTCAAAGCGATACCGAAATTCTGGACCATAGTGATGTATCTCTTTATGTCATGACCCCAGAATTTGGTGCCGCAACCCAGCTCGAGAAAATTGACATGCTTGACTTTGCTGATTTGGTGGCCATTAATAAGTTTGACAAGCGCGGTGCGCTAGATGCTATCCGCGATGTCAAAAAGCAATATGTCCGCAATCATCAATTATGGGAAGTCGCGTCGTCGGACTTGCCGGTTTTTGGCACTATAGCCTCACAATTCAACGATCCAGGAATGAACCGTCTTTATGCTGCAGTAATGGAGACTATCGTCCAAAAGACCCAGACTGAATTTGACGGCCAATGGGTCCAAAGTGATCAGGAAAGTGAGAAAATATTCATCATACCTCCCGCGCGCACGCGCTATTTGTCAGAAATTGTAGAGAGCATCAGGAGCTATGACAAGGTGCTGGACCAGCAATGCGGCTACGCCCAAACACTTTATGGTATTTACAAGTCTATTGAGGGCATACTCCAGAGTCCAGTCTCTATAGACGTTCAAGGGCTGTCGTGGCAGGCTNAAGCTCTGCCTCAGGACCAAATGGACTTGATTGATGGTCTGAAGAAATCTTTTGATCGAATCAAAATAGANCTGGATCCATATCACTGGCAACGCATCATTGGATGGGCAGACCTTAAAAAGCGCTATCGTGCCCAAGACTATGTTTTTGAAGTCCGAGGCAAACAAATAAGTATTCCGACGCATTCCACATCATTGTCGCAGACGGCTATTCCAAAAGTGGCCTTGCCAAGATACCAGGCATGGGGTGATTTACTGCGCTGGATGCAACAAGAAAATATCCCAGGGCAATTTCCTTATACNGCCGGCCTTTACCCTTTCAAGCGCACCGCAGAAGATCCTACTAGAATGTTTGCCGGTGAAGGAGGTCCTGAACGGACAAATCATCGCTTTCATTACCTGAGTCGCGACATGGAAGCGAAGCGCTTGTCGACAGCCTTTGATAGTGTTACGCTTTATGGCAATGATCCCGATCATCGGCCTGATATTTATGGCAAAATTGGTAATGCAGGGGTTTCAATTTGTTGTTTGGATGATGCCAAAAAGCTTTACAGTGGCTTCGACTTGACTGATCCTAAGACCTCGGTGAGCATGACCATCAATGGTCCAGCGCCCATCATTTTGGCCTATTTCATGAACGCCGCCATCGACCAAAATTGCGAAAAGTATATTCGGGACCATGATTTGACTGATGAGGTCCAAAAAACCATCAGCACTATTTACCAGCAAAAAAATCAGCCGAGGCCTGTTTATCAAGGAAAACTACCTCAAGGCAATGATGGATTGGGTTTGATGCTGCTTGGCGTTACGGGAGATCAAGTCTTGCCCAAAGACATTTATCAAAAAATTAAATTAGAGACCTTAACGCAGGTTAGAGGTACGGTTCAGGCAGATATTCTCAAAGAAGATCAGGCCCAAAACACCTGTATTTTCTCTACCGAATTCGCGCTCAGACTCATGGGGGATGTTCAGGCCTATTTTATTGACCATGGTATCCGAAACTTTTATTCGGTGAGTATTTCTGGATATCATATTGCTGAGGCAGGAGCCAACCCAATTACCCAACTGGCTTTTACCTTGTCCAATGGCTTTACCTATGTCGAATATTATTTATCTCGAGGTATGGACATCAATGATTTTGGTCCAAATCTTTCCTTTTTCTTTAGTAATGGAATCGACCCAGAATATGCTGTAATTGGTCGTGTAGCCCGAAAAATATGGGCAAAAGCGATGAAGCAGAAGTACGGCGCTGATGAGCGCTCGCAAATGCTTAAATACCATATCCAGACTTCTGGTCGCAGTCTGCATGCCCAAGAAATCGATTTTAATGACATCCGTACGACTCTTCAAGCGCTCTATGCGATTTATGACAATTGCAATTCTTTGCATACCAATGCCTACGATGAGGCCATTACCACCCCAACTGAAGATAGCGTTCGTCGTGCCATGGCGATTCAACTCATCATTAATAAAGAGTTTGGTCTGACCAAAAACGAAAACCCCATTCAGGGTGCTTTTATCATTGAGGAATTAACCGATTTGGTGGAACATGCAGTGCTTATGGAATTTGACCGTTTGACAGAACGCGGAGGTGTATTAGGGGCTATGGAAACCATGTACCAAAGGAGTAAAATTCAGGAAGAGAGCATGCATTATGAAATGCTCAAACATACCGGAGATTATCCTATAATTGGTGTCAATACGTTTCTGAGCAGCAAAGGATCACCGACAATATTGCCTGAAGAAGTCATTCGGGCTACAGAGGAAGAAAAGAAAATCCAAATCAACACACTTGTATCGCTTCATGAGCGCCATACCGATAGCCTCGAAAAGTCTTTGGGACAACTCAGATCCGATGCCATAGACAATGGAAATTTATTTGAAACCTTGATGGAGGTCTGTAAAATATGCTCTTTGGGCCAAATCACACAAGCACTTTTTGCTGTAGGGGGTCAATACCGCAGAAATATTTAAGTCGATGATCACGGCGACTCCTTCAAAGGGTCAATAACCACGTCCGTTGGAGTTTTTTGAACACTTTAATTTCTCTCCTTAAAAGGAGCAAGAAATCTTTGCTTTGGATCGGGCTTTTTTCAATGCGCTCGCAGGTGGCTAATAAAAGTCGTGTCAGGCGTCTGACACGTTTGGCATAGCGTCGCTTGTCTTCGGAATAAGTTTGCTTTTCTGCCTTGAGTATTTCTGGAGCCAAACAGACCGATTGCTGGATCATGTCTCCAGTAAAATAAATACCAGGGTGTTCTTGTCCGTTATTTTGCATCGCACACAAATCGTCTGCAAAAGTAAAGGAGGCGTGACGGGACAACTTAAGAATATCCAAGGCCTTATGGTATATCGGCGGATAACGCAATTGATTGGGGATTTGTGAATTCATAGTCGGTTGTCCAGAATTATATTCTGATTGAATCAAATTTAATAAGATTCTCACAGTCGATAATTTCAATTTTAATCCATAAATCATATATTTATTGAAAATTTATATTATTTTAGTGATTTACCTTTAATATTTAATGGATACACTGAATAAAAAGATTTTAAAACAGCTCCAAGCCAATGCGCGACTGTCTCATGTCGAGATTGGTCGGCAAGTGGGCATCAGCTCTCCAGCAGTTACAGAGCGGGTCAGAAAAATGGAGGATGCTGGAATCATCAAAGGATATCGGGCTGAGGTTTCACCTTTTGACTGTGGTTATCAACTCAAGGCCATCATTACTCTTAGGGCTTTTATGGGCAAGTTAAAACCTTTTTTAGAGAAGGTAAAAACCTTTGATGAAGTCGTCAACTGTTACCGGATCACCGGTAATGAAAATATTGTTTTAGAAGTGGTCTTGGCGCATCAAAAGCACCTCGAACATTTCATTGATCAATTGATTGTCTATGGTGAGACCAAAACCCAGATAGTGCTGTCTAAGGTGGTGGACAATAATCCAATAAAACCTGTGTGATGAACTCGATAACTTTGTTTAGAAAATTTTTGATGGTGTGTTTTGTGGCGCTGATGCTTTTTCAAGTCAGCATGAGTTCTGCACAAAATCAGGACCGCATCATTCAAGAAATCCAAGCTTATCAAACATCACTGAGCAATGAATTTAGTGATCCGGACAAAACGATTTTAAAGCCAGAGGACTTTGCAACATTTGAGGGTTTGTCATTTTATCCAATTGATTTGTCTTTGCGGGTTACCGCACGGATCGAACGCACACCAGAAGCGATTCCCTTTTTGATGCCTACCACGACTGATCGTCTGCCACAATATGTGATGTACGGCAGGTTGTTTTTCTCACTTTTTGGTCAAGACCTGACACTGGCCGTTTATCAGAATACCCAGGGGCATGACGATCCTGAATACGCCAACGACTTGTTCCTGCCATTTACAGATTGGACCTCAGGAGATGGGGCCTATGGCGGTGGAAGATATATTGATTTATTGATTCCTGATGGTGACTTTATCGTGCTTGATTTCAATCAATCCTACAATCCCTATTGCGCTTATAATGAGCGGTATTCTTGCCCCATACCCCCTCAAGAAAATGACTTACCTGTGCGCATTGAGGCAGGCGTTAAGGCTTTTGATCATCACTAGAGGCCTTTGGACAATAACAGCCCCAACCACACAGCGATAATACCGATCAGAAGACTCCCCAAACTATAGCCTAGAAATGGTCCATAAGCACCAGTTTTGAGCAGGTGGAGATTTTCGGAAGCCAAGGCAGAAAAGGTGGTAAATCCACCACAAAAACCTGTTGCCATCAGCAGTATCGTATTTGTTGAGAGGTTCTCGTTTTTTGCGGCAAAGCCTAAAACTAGTCCAATGAGAAAGCTGCCCAATACATTGACAACAAAAGTGCCCCAGGGTAAAGGCTGCCCAGAACTATTCAACCATGTCCCAATCCAATACCGCAAAGCGCTGCCCAGTCCGCCACCCAAAAACACCAACAAAAGTCCCTTCATTTTACAGAATTTATCAAAGCGAAGATACATATTTTGTCTCAGGCGATTTTGCGCTTTTAAACCAACAGAATTTCAGTATCTTTAAAATCCTAAAAATTTGACATTATGAAATTATTGATGCGTTGGACCCTGGCTTTGGGTGTCCTGACTATTTTATCCTGTAACAAGGACCAGCAAAAAGATTCAGAAGTTGCCTTTGACAGCGTCGTGGGTCAATTTGCCGATATTAAGGTGCTGCGTTACCAAATTCCTGGATTTGAGGACTTGACCCTCAAAGAACAAAAACTTGTCTACTACCTTACTCAAGCTGGTTTGGAGGGGCGCGACATCATGTGGGCGCAAAATTACCGCCACAACCTTGTCATAAGAAAGGCTTTAGAGTCTGTATATCAGCAATATCAGGGTGACCGCAACACAGAACAGTGGTTGGCTTTTGATACTTACCTTAAGCGCGTCTGGTTCTCAAACGGGATCCATCATCATTACAGTAACGCGAAGATCATGCCTGAATTTACTCAAGACTATTTGGTTCAGTTGCTCAAGGACACAGAAACCGAATTGAGTGGGGAGGCATTAGACGTTATATTTAATGATCTTGATGCCAAAAAAGTAGACCTCAGTAAAGATGCGGATATTGTCCTGAGCAGCGCCATCAATATGTATGGCCCAGAGGTCACCACTGCTGATGTAGAATCATTTTATGGCCAGGTAGAGGTCGATGCCGATGAGCCAATTGAAATCGGACTCAACACCCGATTAGTCAAAGAAAATGGCGTGCTCACTGAGCAAGTCTACAAAAGCGGAGGGTTGTATGGAGATGCGATAGACCGAATCATTTTTTGGCTTGAAAAAGCCTACGGTGTTGCTGAAAACCAAAACCAGCAAAATGCCCTAAAGTTATTGATCACCTACTATCAAACTGGTGATTTGGTCACTTGGGACGAGTATTCAGTAGCATGGGTTAAGGCCACTGAGGGCAATATCGATTGGATCAATGGATTCATCGAAGTATATAACGATCCCAAAGGCTATAAAGGATCTTTTGAAGCGATTGTCCAAATNAAGGATTTCGACATGTCTCAAAAAATGTCCGTTTTGTCTGATCAAGCACAATGGTTTGAGGACAATTCACCACTTATGGACAGCCATAAGAAGAAGGAGGTAAAAGGCGTGTCATACAAAACTGTTATTGTCGCTGGAGAAGCTGGTGATGCCTCACCCAGCACGCCAATTGGCGTGAATTTGCCTAATAATAATTGGATCCGACAGGCCCATGGCAGTAAGTCGGTCTCTTTAGGGAATATCATTAATGCATACAACAATGCTGGTGGAAGTGGGCGCTTACAAGAATTTGCTCATGACCAAGAAGAGATTGTTTTAGAAGAGACTTATGGCCAATTGGCGGACAAATTGCACACCGCCTTGCATGAGGTAGTTGGGCATGCATCTGGCCAAATCAACCCTGGTGTGGGAACCCCAAAGGAAACCTTAAAAAGTTATAAGTCCACTATCGAAGAAGGACGAGCTGATTTGTTTGGCCTTTATTACCTGATGGATCCAAAGTTGCAAGAACTTGGCCTGGTGACCGATTGGGAGGCAACGGGCAAAGCCGCTTATGATGGCTATATCCGCAATGGTTTGCTGACACAATTGATCAGGCTAAATCTTGGTGATGATGTAGAAGAATCTCATATGCGTAATCGTCAATGGGTCAGTGCTTGGGTCTTCGAAAGAGGGGCTTCAGACGGTGTTATTGAGCGTGTTGAACGGGATGGAAAAACATTTTACGATGTAAAGGATTATCAGAAGTTGCGCAGTTTGTTTGGGGAGTTATTGCGCGAAACACAGCGCATTACCAGTGAAGGTGATTATCAAGCCGCAAAAGATTTAGTAGAGGATTATGGGGTCAAAGTTGACCAGGCCGTCCATGCTCAAGTGTTAGAGCGTAATAAGCAATTTAAGTCTGCGCCATACAGTGGATTCATTAATCCAATTCTTGTTCCGGAGTTTGACCAACAACAAGAAATCACAGGGTTTAGCATAAAGCAAATGGCAACATTCGAAGAGCAAATGCTTTACTATAGTGAGACTTACGGCAATTTGTAGTAGTGAAAAACCGGGTCCGCCCGGTTTTTTTTATTGTTTCAGCCAGAGTTTTGCGGCAATCAATAGCATGACAAAAACAATAAATCCGATCAAAACATAGCGCTTACCTTTAAAGTGCTTTTGATGAATTTCTTTGTCTTTTTTGTAGCTCAGGCGGATCAACACCACAAAAGTGATGGCAAATATTAATCCAAATATAAGTTGACCAGTACTGAACATAATTTTGTCGCTAAATGCCCCTTTTGTTGGGGCTGTTTTTCTGCTGAAATTTTTACCTTAGAGGTAATAACGCAACAAAAGTATGAAATCTATTCAAGACCCTAACTTTGGGGTCGACTAATTTGAGATAAGAAGAATAAAGCTTATGAAGAACAAGATAAAAGCCGTCAGTGATTTCCATAATGCCTTTGGGTTGGACCAAGAATCAAGTCCAAAAGCCGACCTGGGCGCTGCAAAGCATCGTCTTAGATTTGACTTGATGCGTGAAGAAAATGAGGAGTATTTGGAGGCAGCAAACAACGGAGATTTGGTTGAAATTGCTGATGCCTTGGGGGATATGTTGTATATTTTATGTGGCACCATCATTGAGCATGGTCTTCAAGACAAAATTGAAGCTGTTTTTGAAGAAATCCAACGCAGTAATATGAGTAAATTGGGACAGGATGGCAAGCCAATTTATAGGGAAGACGGTAAAGTGCTGAANGGTCCGAATTATTTCAAGCCAGACATAGCGTCGATTCTAGAAGTTTAGATTAAAGGACTTGGTGTCGCCAGCCAAACTCATCGTCACTCCTGTTGTATTGAATGTCTTGTAGCAATCCCTTAAATAGGTGGGCATAGCTGTCGTCTTGATCTTCAATATTGTAGAAGTTCTCTTGATAACTAAAGCCGCTGATGGCGCTTACTGTAGCAGCGGTTCCTGACCCGAAAATTTCTTTGACATCACCAGATTGGTGGGCCGCGATGAGTTCGGTGACAGAAAATTTACGTATCGAAACATCGATGCCTTGAGCACGGGCTAGGTCGATGATGCTCTTGCGGGTCACTCCATCAAGAATTCTATCGCTTGTCGGCGCGGTGATGAGTGTGTCTTGAATTCTGAAAAACACATTCATGGTTCCNGCTTCTTCTAAAAACTCATGGTTTTGGGCATCTGTCCAAATCACTTGATGAAAACCTTTNGCTCTGGCGAGGTTTGTTGGATAGAATTGTGCCGCATAATTCCCTGCAGCTTTGGCATAGCCCACACCACCATCAGCAGCACGACTATATTTTTCGGCGATGAGTACTTTGAGTTTCTCGCTGTAATATGCCGTGACTGGAGACATAATGACCATGAATTTATAAGCAGTTGCTGCCGCTGCAGAAACTCCTGTTTCACTTGCAAACACAAAAGGTCTGATGTACATGGCGTGCCCTTGGCCTTGATGCACCCAACCCTGGTCTAGGTGCAGGAGTTTTTCGATGGCTTCAAAAAACAAATCTTTTGGAAAATGTGGTATGGCAAGTCTTTCTGAGGATTGATTAATTCTCTTAAAGTTTTCTTCTGGTCGGAACAAGAAAATGGATCCGTCAGCATCTTTAAACGCTTTCATTCCTTCAAAAACGGCTTGTCCGTAATGCAAGACCTTGGTGCCTGGGTAAATGGTCAACGGCCCGTAAGGTTTTATGGTAGGATTGGTCCAAACTCCGTTCTCATAATCACATTCAAACATATGGTCGGTAAAAATCTTACCAAAGGTCAATTGGTTGAAATCGACTTCGTTAATGCGGCTATGTGCAGTGGGTTGGATATCAATCACGTATAGATTGGAATTTAGAAACGTTAACATTTATAATTTGTGCAAAATTAGTCAAAAAAACAGCCAAAAAGGGTCTAAAATTTCATAAAATTGTACTCCAAACAAATCGAATAATGATGAAAAATTTATGGTACATCAGCTTGGCTCTAGCTGTTTTTTTGAGCTGCAAGAATACAACTGACACACAAGAATCTGTAGAAGATCAAACGGTGACTCAAACAACACCCGGCTATGAATCTTATGGTGAGGTCATTTCTGCTGAGGGGGCATTGAACAGTGAAGAAATGGCAGCGCTATATGCAACACTAAAACCAGGAGATACGGTAGACACGAAGTTTTCTGGAGCGGTCAATAGCGTTTGTCAAATGAAGGGCTGTTGGATGCGTCTGGCCTTGGGCGATGACGAGTCTTTTGTTAAATTTAAGGACTATGGCTTTTTTGTGCCAAAAGATCTTTCAGAAACAGATGCTATTGTGGCGGGTAGAGCCTATGTTGCTCTGACCACAGTAGAGGAGCTCAAGCATTTTGCTGAGGACGCCGGAAAGGAACAAAGTGAAATTGAGGCCATCACTGAGCCAGAATTGAGTTATTCATTTATGGCCCATGGCGTGCTCGTGCCAGAATCTAAATAAGAGTGCCCCTCTCAAGTGTTTAAAGAAGCCATTACAACCTCAGACGGTTCGACTACCTTTTATGTGAAGGACCGAGATGAAACCTATCATTCGCGGCATGGTGCTATTGCTGAAGCGCGTCATGTTTTTTTAAAAAATGGACTTGACTTTTGGCTTGAATCACAGGGCAAGAAGGAGCTCAAGATATTAGAGATGGGTTTTGGTACGGGACTCAATTGTTTATTGACTCAATTGGCCATAAAATCCGGTCAGCCCAAAATTCAGTACCACGCCTTAGAGGCGTTTCCTCTTGACCACCAAGACATCGCGCAGCTTAATTTCACTGAGGTCCTCGCGGTTGATCTAGAGCTTTTAATGAGTCTTCATGACGCCCCTTGGGAGAAGCTTGTCACGATAACAGATGATTTTGCCGTCAAAAAGCAAAAAATGAAGGTCGAAGATTTTGACCAAAAAAATCATTTCGACCTGATTTATTACGATGCTTTTGGTGCTCGTGTGCAACCTGAATTATGGACAGAAGAGATTTTTAAGACCATGTATGAAGCCCTTAATTCTCAAGGTGTTCTGGTGACTTATTCGGCCAAAGGAAGTGTGCGTAGAGCTCTGCAGAGTGTAGGATTCGACGTCAGTCGACTACCGGGCCCCCCTGGCAAACGAGAAATGTTGCGGGCTTGTAAGGGTGTATTTTGATCTTTCGCCTGCATTGCTATTTGGCGAAAATGACTTAAAAAAAGGAAATGATATGACGGTTTTAATTGTCGGAGCAACCGGCCTGATCGGAAAACAATTGGTCAATGAGTGCCTTTCCAAAGGGTGGCAGGTTCATTTCTTGACCACACGTAGGGATCAAATCAATCAATTGCATGGGGCAAAGGGCTTTTTCTGGAGCATCGATAAGGCACTGATTGATGAGGCGTGCTTTGAAGGGGTTTCGGTCATTGTTAATTTGGCCGGAACAGCGGTATCGCTGCCGTGGAAAAAGAGTACTAAACGCAAGATATTGGACAGCCGCGTCAATGGCGCGGGCTTGATCTATGAGGCGCTAAGTTCCATAAAACACCATCAGGTCACACGCTACATTGGCGCGAGTGGTATCAGTGGGTATTCATCAGATTTAGAACGGTGTTATGACGAAACCTATGCTGCGGATGCCCCAACCTTCCTTGGTGATGTCGTGCGGCAATGGGAAGCAGCAGCGCAGAGATTTGAATCCCTTGAGATTGATGTGGNNGTNGTGCGGACTGGTTTGGTGTTGGCCAACAACGGTGGTGTCTTGACGCAAATCACACAGCCCATNAAGATGGGGCTAGGGGCTGTTTTGGGGCATGGCAAACAGTGGCAGTCCTGGATCCACATCAATGACATTGTCGGCATTTATACATACCTCATGACGGCTCAAGGCAGGGGAGTTTATAATGGTGTAGCGCCAAACCCAGTAACGCATGACACCATGACTCATGCCATTGCCGTCCAATGTCGTCGAAAAATTATTTTGCCCAAGGCGCCGGGTTGTGTGCTTAAGGTTATTTTGGGTGAGCGTTCGGCTTTGGTTTTAGAAAGTCAGTGTGTTGCTCCGCAGCGTCTTTTAAACGATAAATTCAAATTTGCCTTCTCAACATTGGATGAGGCTCTAGAAGATTTATTGCCACAATGACATTTTGACACAACACCAGTTATGGCAACACTTTTGTAACACTCAGAATCAATTTAAGCATCATCTGTAATGAGCAAGAAAAAGACAAATCAGACCGATACAGAACAGGAGAGTCCTGAAGTAACGCAACCTCAAGAATCTCAGGCGGCGCAGGTCAAGGCCGCACCTAGTCACGAAGAACTTTTAGAGCAAGAAAAGGATCGTTATCTGCGCTTGTTCGCTGAATTTGAAAATTACAAGAGACGCACCAGTAAGGAGCGTATCGAATTATTCAAGACGGCAAGTCAAGATGTGATGGTCGCGATGCTGCCTATATTAGACGACTTTGATAGAGCCTTAAAGGAGCTTGAAAAAAGTGATATGGCCGTCTTTGAAGGCGTGACATTGATCAACAACAAACTCAATGAGACTCTAAAACAAAAGGGCTTGAGCGCGTCTGAAACGAAAGCTGGAGAAGAGTTTAATGCGGACATACATGAGGCCATCACCCAAATTCCTGCTCCATCAGAGGACCTTAAGGGAAAAATAATAGAGGTGATCGAAAAGGGCTATACCTTAGGCGATAAAATCATACGCTACCCAAAGGTAGTCATAGGACAATAAGATGAAAGACGATTTTTACGATATTTTAGGCATTGCCAAGGGCGCCTCAGCAGCCGAAATTAAAAAAGCATACCGCAAGAAGGCTATTGAGTACCACCCAGACAAGAACCCAGGAGATGCTCAGGCAGAAGAGCGCTTTAAGAAAGCTGCAGAGGCTTATGAGATTTTGAGTGACCCCGACAAAAAAGCACGTTACGATCAGTATGGGCACCAGGCATTTGAAGGTGGTGGTTTTGGCGGCGGTGGCGGCATGAACATGGACGATATTTTCAGTCAGTTTGGCGACATCTTTGGGGGTGGTTTTGGTGGTGGCTTTGGCGGCGGTTTTGGCGGTGGACAAAGAAGAGCTAAGGGAAGTAACCTAAGGATTCGAGTCAGTTTGTCTCTAGAAGAAATTGCGCAAGGTGTTGAAAAGAAAGTCAAAGTCAAACGCAAGAAACAAGCTCAGGGGACGACTTACAAAACTTGCGGCACTTGTAATGGACAAGGTCAAGTCACTAAAATTCAGAATACNATTCTAGGCCGCATGCAAACAGCAGCGACTTGCGGCAGTTGTCGCGGTGCGGGCCAGACCATAGACCANCGCCCACCAAATGCAGACGCTGATGGTATGGTGACTCACGAGGAGACAGTGTCTATCAAAATACCGGCAGGTGTTGTGGATGGGATGCAACTCAAAGTATCTGGTAAAGGAAATGACGCTCCAGGCAATGGAGTCTCTGGAGATTTGATTGTGGCGATACAAGAGCAGGATCATCCATTTTTACAACGAGAGGGCGATAACCTACATTTTGATTTGTATGTGGGCATTTCTGACGCTGTATTAGGCACCTCCAAAGAAATTGATACTGTATCAGGAAAAGTCCGCATTAAAATCGAGGCCGGCGCGCAAAGTGGCAAAATTTTGCGTTTGCGCAACAAGGGGATCCCCAGTATTAACGGGTATGGTTCAGGCGATTTGCTTGTTCACCTCAATGTTTGGACCCCGAAGACACTGTCAAAAGAGCAGCGAGAATTTTTTGAAAAAATGAAAGACGACGCGCATTTTGAGCCAAAGCCCGAAAAAGAAGACAAGTCATTTTTTGAGAAGGTCAAGGATATGTTTTCGTAATTTGTAACAAACCATATTTTTTCCTTATATTTGAATGTCTCTTATCTATAAGAGGCGATTTTTTCTTTTTCATAGCAATTTTTTTCCCACCCTATAGCCTTTGTTGTAGGGTGGGTTTTGTTTATGGCCAGACCAGATGATTGTGTTCAAAAGGCCGACTTACTTTGCGGAGAAATCGTAACTTTAGTCCCTATGAATATCGAAAAAAAGTCATGTTAGAAGCGCACTCAATTTCAAAATCTTTTGGTTCCTTCAAAGCCCTTCAGGAGGTCAGTTTAGTGGTGCCAAAACAATCGGTTTTTGGCCTTCTTGGTCCAAATGGAGCTGGTAAGACGACCTTAATCCGAATCATTAACCAAATCACCATGCCCGATTCTGGTCATGTTTTGCTGGACGGAGTGCCTTTGAAACCCGATCATATTCGTTTTATTGGCTATTTGCCAGAAGAACGTGGTCTTTATAAGTCTATGAAAGTAGGGGAACAAGCCATTTATTTGGCCCAACTCAAAGGGCTCTCAAAGTCAGACGCTAAGGCCCAAATTAAATATTGGTTTGACCGATTGGAGATCGGGCATTGGTGGGACAAAAAAGTACAAGAACTGTCCAAGGGTATGGCACAGAAAATTCAATTTGTGGTGACGGTTTTGCACCGGCCCAAGTTATTGATCTTCGATGAGCCCTTTAGTGGATTTGACCCTATTAATGCACAATTGATTCGTGAAGAAATTATGAATCTGCGCGATCAGGGTGCGACGGTTATTTTTTCGACCCATCGCATGGAATCTGTAGAAGAGATGTGTGACCATATTGCCCTAATGAATAAGTCTAAGAAAATTTTGGATGGTAACTTACTGGACATCAAAAGGGCCTATCAGTCTAAAATTTTTCGTGTGGGCATCAAGAGTGAGGATAAGGCACTGGCCTGGCAAACGCTCGAAGACTCTTTTGGAGCGACCCCAATGGTCTTTAAGTCCATACATGACGAAGTACAATGTCATGTGCACCTGCCTGATCAAATGACCCCTAATGATCTTTTTATGCAGCTCAGCCAACTAGGACAAATCAATCATTTTGTTCAAGAGGTGCCGACTGCCAATGATATTTTCATCCAATCTATTCACCAAAACGAAGCAAGCTTATGAACCATTTAGGCTTAATTTTAGTGCGCGAATACCTGAATAAGATCAGAAATAAATCTTTTATCATCATGACGTTCATGAGTCCATTGCTCATGGTTGGCGTGATTGGTTTGGTGACGTATCTGTCGGGCTTGAATAACGACAACGAGCGCCACATCAAGATATTGGATGAAAGCGGATATTTCGGACACTTATTTGAAGATCAGGATCAAATTACTTTTGAGCTTCTGCAGGCCATGGATTTAGATCAGGCTAAAGGAATCACTCAGGCTGCTCAAGACTATGGATTGCTTTACATACCAAAGGTCAATGAGATTTCTGATCTTTCGCGTGAGATTTATTTTTTCTCTGAAGACTCGCCCTCACTTGGGGTAATGACACAAATAGAGCGCATCGTACAACGGCAGGCCAACGCCTTAGCCATCAATCAAGCAGGCATGGATGCCCAGGCCATCCGCAACCTTTATTTTGAAGTGCGGCCACAATTGGAAACTTTCAAGGGACAAGAAACGTCTAAACTTGGTTCTGGTCTCAAGCTCATTTTTGGCGGTGCTGCAGGATATTTGTTGTTCATGTTCATCATCATTTATGGCAATATGATCATGCGCAGTGTCATAGAAGAAAAAACAAGTCGCATCATTGAGGTCATCATTTCGTCAGTCAAACCTGCAGAACTTCTTTTAGGAAAGATATTCGGCACCACCCTAGCGGGGATCACCCAATTTGCAATATGGGTAATTTTGGTCGGTGTATTGGGCACGGTGATGAGTCAGGTGCTTGGCGTTGAGGTCCCAAGCGGCACGGATGTGGCTGTGCAGCAGAGTGCCGCTCTGGCCCAGTCCAACGAACTTCCCGCGCAAATACTGACAGAGATTTTTCAATTGCCCATGACCAATCTGGTGGTGATGTTCTTTTTATTTTTTATTGGGGGTTATCTTCTTTATGCCTCCTTATATGCTGCTATTGGGGCTGCGGTAGACAGCGAAACCGATACACAGCAATTCATGATTCCAATCATTATGCCACTGATCATTGCGGTCTATGTTGGCGTTTTTACAGTCATTGAGGATCCTCATGGTACCGTCTCTCAGGTATTTAGCTTTATTCCCTTGACCTCTCCCGTAGTGATGCTGATGCGTATTCCTTTCGGCGTGCCGCTTTGGGAACAAATTGTTTCTGTGGTTTTATTATTTACTACCTTTATCATAACGGTTTGGTTTGCGGCCAAAATATACCGCGTAGGAATATTAATGTATGGCAAAAAGCCGAGCTATAAAGAATTGCTGAAATGGTTGAAATATTAATGATACAAGATANTGCAGGTGAGACATTGCCTCAGGAGGTGCGTCAAACCATTTGGAATAAAATCTCTGAGGTGCTTGGATGGGGTTTTCACTTTGGTGAGGGTTCGTCGACCATACATTTGACTGTAGGTACTGTCATACTGATAGTTTTGGCTTTTTTCACCACAGGATATGTTTTAGGTTTGGCCCGTAAGCTTTACACCAGGAATCTTAACGAGACCGATACACTCAAATTCATTAGTGTCTTCAAGTTCATTAGGTATTTGGCCTATATTATTGTTGTATTCTCTGTATTGAGTTTTTCTGGCGTTAACGTCACCCCGGTATTGGCCGCAAGTGCCGCCTTATTGGTGGGTGTTGGTTTGGCCCTGCAAGAGCTTTTTCAGGATGTTTTAGGGGGCATCTTTATCATGCTTGATCAATCCCTTCAAGCTGGTGACATCATCGAAATGGAGGGCAGAGTAGGGCGTGTGGTAGACATCCGGTTGCGCACCACTCGCGCCATCACGCGTGATGACAAGGTTGTGATCATTCCCAATCACAAATTTTTGACCGACACCATTTATAACTATACCCAGAACCACAAGCAAACTCGCGAGTCCGTCCAGGTTGGTGTGGCCTATGGTAGTGACACACAATTGGTTAAATCTTTGCTTTTGAAATGCGTCAGTGGTGACCCAAGAATTTTGTCTCGCCCAAAACCATTCGTATTATTTGATGATTTTGGTGATTCTGCACTGATTTTTAGTGTCAATTTTTTTGTTTCGGACAGTTTTGTTGATCCGATCGTCAAGAGTGATATTCGTTTTAAAATTGAAGATGTTTTTCGCCAACATGAGATCACTATTCCATTTCCGCAGAGAGATGTACACATGTTCCGTCACGATTAACCGCATATCCATTAAGGCCAAAATACTGATCTATGCCTAAAATTTTAATTGTTGAAGATGAATCGGCCATCCGCCGCGTACTGTCTAAAATCCTGATGGAAGAAAATCCTTCTTATCAGATTTTTGAAGCTGAGGATGGTCAAAAGGGACATCAGATGGTAAGGGATCAGGAGTTTGACCTTATTTTTAGTGACATCAAAATGCCCGCTATGGACGGTATGGAGCTTTTGGCGGCCATCCGTGAGTTGCGCCCAGAAATTCCTGTCGTTATGATTTCGGGACACGGCGACCTGGAATTGGCGGTTAATGCTATGCGGCTCGGTGCATTTGATTATATTTCTAAACCACCTGATCTTAATCGATTGCTGCATACTGTTCGTCAGGCCCTGGACAAGAAGGAGTTGGTGGTNGAGAACAAGCGATTGAAGAAAAAAGTTGCAGAACAACACCAAATGATTGGTGGTGCTCAGGCTTTGAAGCACATACAAGATATGATCGAAAAGGTAGCGCCAACCGATGCGCGCGTGCTGATTACCGGACCTAATGGTTCTGGTAAAGAATTGGTTGCTAATGCCTTACATGCTCAGAGTCTGCGCTCTTCAGGACCCTTGGTTGAGGTCAATTGCGCGGCAATCCCCGGCGAACTTATTGAGAGTGCACTTTTTGGTCATGTCAAGGGCGCCTTCACTTCAGCCATTAAGGACAAGGCAGGTCGATTTGAAGCGGCCAATGGCGGCACTCTTTTCTTGGATGAAATTGGCGACATGAGCTTACCGGCTCAAGCCAAGGTATTGCGCGCGCTTCAAGAACAAAAAATTCAAAGAGTGGGCAGTGACAAAGACATTAAAGTCGATGTGCGCGTGTTGGCAGCCACCAATAAAGATTTATTGAACGAGATTAGTGAAGGCCGTTTTAGAGAAGATCTTTATCATCGTTTGGCGGTCATTTTGATAGAGGTCCCTTCCTTGGCCGAGCGCAAAGAGGACATTCCATTGCTCATCACCTATTTTGCGCAGAAGATCGCACAAGAACAGGGTACTGCAGTAAAAAAATTTGAAAAGGAGGCCATTGAGGCACTTCAGCTTTATCCTTGGACAGGCAATATCAGAGAGTTACGCAACGTTGTGGAGCGGCTCATCATTTTGGGAGGCTCAGAAATCACATCTAATGATGTGCAGGCCTATGCCGGTAAACAATAACCATTAAAAATTAACAGCATGAAAATTGCCAGATCATTATTAGTCACTTTGTTTTTCACCACCTTAGTTTATGGGCAAAATAAGGCGCAAGATGCAGAAATGCTGCGTAAAATTTATGACCAAGCCTTGACCAATGGCATGGCTTATGAATGGCTTGACGATTTGTCAAATGATATTGGTGGACGACTTTCTGGTTCGCTAGAGGCAGAACGGGCTGTTCAGTATACCAAAGAGGTCATGGAGTCTATTGGATTGGACTCGGTTTGGCTACAGCCTGTGATGGTGCCAAAATGGACACGAGGAATGCCCGAATACAGTTATATCGAGACAGCTCCTGGCATCACGAACCTTGTTAATGTATGTGCATTGGGGGGGTCTGTCGCTACTCCGGACGGTGGTTTGAAGGCCGAAGTGGTTGAGGTTGCGGGCATAGAAGAGTTGGCTGATTTAGGTCGCGATAATATTGAAGGGAAAATTGTATTCTACAATCGCCCGATGCAAGCGAATTTGATCCATACATTTGAAGCTTATGGTGGCTGTGTGGACCAACGCTATTCGGGGGCAAAAGAAGCGGCAAAATACGGTGCTGTGGGGGTTGTGGTTCGTTCAATGAACCTGCGCCTAGATGACTTGCCCCATACCGGTGCAATGAGCTACGACGATTTACCGGTCTCTGAACGGATTCCGGCTTGCGCCATCAGTACCAATGATGCCAATTACCTGAGCACGGCAATCAAACTCATGCCCAATCTCAATTTTTATTTTAATCAAACCTGTAGGGTTTTTCCTGACGTGCGCTCGCACAATGTCATTGGCGAAATCAGAGGCAGCGAATTTCCCGATCAATACATGGTCGTAGGGGGGCATTTAGATTCTTGGGACTTGGGTGACGGCTCGCATGATGATGGTGCTGGCTGTGTCCAATCTATTGAAGTNCTGCGTCTTTTGAAGACTTTGGATTTCAAACCAAGACACAGCATACGCGTGGTCATGTTCATGAANGAAGAAAATGGCTTGCGTGGGGGCCGGAAATATGCCGAAGAAGCCCAACTCAAAAATGAGGATCATGTTTTTGCTTTAGAAAGTGATTCGGGTGGATTTACACCACGTGGTTTTTCGATTGATGCCGATCCCGATAATTTGGCCCAGATTCGTTCATGGAATGATTTATTCAAGCCTTATTTGATTCATTATTTTGAGCCCGGTGGGGGTGGAGCCGATATTGGGCCGCTCAAAAGAGAAGGTATGGTTTTGGCGGGACTTCGACCTGATTCCCAGCGCTACTTTGATCACCATCATGCTGCGAACGATACTTTTGATGCCGTCAATAAGAGAGAACTTGAGCTTGGAGCGGCGACCATGACCTCCCTGATCTATCTTATGGACACTTATGGCACTGCGACTGAGTTGAGTCAGGTCAAAAACTAACCTTTGCCAGCGTTCCATCGATGAGCCTTACGGATTACACTAAAGAATTTCGTTACAATATCACCCTAGCAGGTCCAGTTATTCTTGGGATGCTGGGTCATACTCTTGTTTCTTTTGTCGATAATATAATGGTGGGGCAACTCGGTACAGCCGAACTCGCCGCAGTATCTTTGGGCAATAGTTTTATGTTTATTGCGATGTCCCTGGGGATTGGTTTCAGTACGGCGATCACACCACTTGTGGCTGAGGCTGAAGGAGAGCATAATCTGGCAGGAGGAAAGTCAGCGTTCAAGCATGGTTTGTTTTTATGCACCATACTCGGCATTGCTCTTTTTTTGATGGTCTTCTTGGCAAAACCTCTGATGCACATCATGAAGCAACCAGATGAGGTGGTGGCTCTAGCCATGCCCTATTTGACCTATGTGGCGATATCGCTGATTCCTTTGATTATTTTCCAAGCGTTTAAGCAATGCAGCGATGGATTGTCACTCACCCGCTATCCCATGTACGCTACTCTGATGGCCAACGTGGCCAACGTGGTTTTGAACTATATGTTTATTTTCGGTGCTTGGGGTGCTCCTGCATGGGGGGTTGAGGGCGCAGCGATAGGCACGTTGGCTTCTCGCATCATAATGGTGAGCTTTTTGTGGTATGTGATGTCAACTCATGTTAAGGCACGAGCTTATGTAACTCATCTTCAAATTTGGCAATTGAGCAGGCAAATATTGCGGAAGATTCTGCGCTTGGGCATGCCATCTGCCATGCAGATGTTCTTTGAAGTGGCCATATTTACCGCCGCTATTTGGCTGTCTGGAGTGTTGGGTAAGAATCCACAAGCCGCCAACCAAATTGCACTTAACCTATCGTCCATGACCTTTATGGTGGCCATGGGTTTTAGCGTTGTGGCCATGATCCGTGTGGGCAACCAAAAAGGAAAATCTGCGTTCAGAGAACTCAGACGTATTGCGTTTTCTATCTTTTTATTGTCGGGTGTTGGCTCTGTACTTTTTGCCTTAGGCTTTTTGCTTTTTAGAGATAGCTTGCCCTATCTTTATCTGGATATTGAGGACGTGACCCAGCTGGCCGATAATATGGAGGTGCTCAGGCTCTCGAGTCAAATCTTATTGATCGCGGCGATTTTTCAAATAAGCGACAGTATTCAGGTTGTTGCTCTTGGCGCCCTTAGGGGGCTGCAAGATGTTTTTCTGCCCACGGTATACACCTTCATTTCTTATTGGCTTATAGGTTTTCCGCTGTCTTACTATCTCGGCATGTACACTGATTTGGGCAGTACTGGCATTTGGATTGGTGTTTTGGCAGGATTAACGGCAGCAGCAATACTATTGATATGGCGCTTCAATACATTGTCCAATCGTTTGATTTTGTCGCAAGAGGAGTCGCTAAAGACAAGCTAGTGGCGCTAGAGTTAAATTATTCATTTTCTTAATTACCTTTGCGCTATAAAAATAGAACCATGGAAGTACCTAAGTTTTTAGTTGGTGACAACACAGATATGCCAGAAGCAATCTTTGTGATACATACCGAATTCCCACGTTTCATTATTGATCTGGCAGAGGACAGCATCGAATGGTTAGAAGAATTTGATCAGGAAGACATGAAATCTCTGGAAGATGAGATGACACAATGTGTTGCCCAGGCGAGTGCTTTTTATGACCGCGAAGTGGAACGATACGACTCAGATGATTGAGACCTTAGGACAATATGATGCAGCACTTTTTTTGTGGCTCAATCGATTGGGTGCGGAGCAATGGGATCCTTTTTGGTTGGTCATCACAAACAAATGGGCGTCGATTCCTCTTTATGTAGGATTATTGGTTTTGCTGTGGCGAGAACGATCGCCAAAAAAACTACTACAAACCTTATTTTTGGTTGGGTTATTGGTCTTGGCCAGTGACCAGTTGGCGAATTTATTCAAATATGTTCTAGTGGAACGGCCGCGACCTTGCAGGGTAGAAGCGTTAGTAGATCAAATGCGGATGGTGGCAAATTATTGTGGCCGATATGGGTATTTTTCAGCACATGCTGCCAGCAGTATGGCCGTGGCTGTTTTCATGATCAAACTATTGGCAAAGCGCTATCGGTTTTTGACCGCTTTACTGTTGATTTGGGCCTTTCTGGTAGGCTATAGCCGAATTTATTTGGGCGTGCATTATCCCCTTGATGTCCTTACAGGACAATTTATTGGGGGGGTGCTGGGACTGATATTTTTTCGACTAGAAACAAATCTCGCCAGAGTCTAGGACGATGCATCCGGTGGTCTTCTCCTTGTGGATTCATGTCGTACCGTCTTATTTTGGTGATGCTAAAGCCCGTAAATGACTCCTTGAACGGCTTTATGTTATCTTGTGAGACGATGACCCCAAACCGATCATGTTCTGGTCGTGAGAGACCTTGCTCATTGGTCAGTTGTGGAATGGGTTGCCCATAATCCCAAATAAGTTCAGGAGTAAAACTACCATATTCATAAAGGGCAATATTTTCTTGAGCTTGCCATTGGCGGACTTGAGATAGCGGTGTGAAATCGGGATTGATCGATAGCGCTGGGGACATCGGTAATCCCAGGGTAATGATGGATAAGATCATGGCGATACTGGCATAAAACGCAATTCTGATGCGTTTTTTGATCAAAGCCCAAAAAATCAATAATCCGATAAGGACTAAAGTACAGCTCAGGCTCAAAAACCATAAGTTATAATCTGCGAGCGCCTCATTAAGGTATTGGTAGGCGGCCAAGGGAAAAATCAAACAAATGCTGCCCAGCAAACCGAAATGCAAATGGATCGGCAATTTCTCGATGCTACTCAAGGATTGAAATTTTGTCAATACATATTCTAAATAAAATCCAGTATTAAGGGCCAGTGGAATCAGTACGGGCAAAAGGTAACGTGGTTTTTTTTCGGGGATCAGCGACAAGAGAATTACGGCACTAATGGTCCACCAAAAAACAAGGGCATATGTTTTTGGCGCTGAGACGCGATTTTTGAGGTAACCATAGAACAAACTGACCAAGGCCATAATGGTCCACAAGCCGCTTTGAATGAAAAAGCTCCAGTAATAATAAAATGGCTTGACGTTATAACTGGTCCAATTTGCAGTTTCTTTCTTGGTGATTTGTGCGAGTGTTGCGGCGTCGTTGGCGTTGATGTAAAGGTGCCACCAACTAGAGATCAGAAGGGCTATAATGCTTGTGAGCATTAATGGAAAAGCCCTCTGGCGGAACCCTGAGTAGCGTTTTTGGATCAAAATAGCGATGATAAAGGGGAGAAATAAGGCATACAAGGATACCGGTCCCTTACTCATAAAGGAAGCGCCAAGAAACAAGCCTGTTAAGGCGCCATAGGCATACCAATGCTTGGTGTTTTGAAACAATTGATGCAGTGTGTAGATGCCCCCCATCATGAATCCATGTGTGAATATATCCCATTGTCCATTTCGGCCGGCAAANACGATGTAAAATGAAGTCGTCAGAATCAACCCGCTGATCAAGGCATAGACCTTGTTTTTAGTGAGTTCCAGTGCCAAGGCATAAGTCATCAGTACGGTAAAAAACCCCATAATGGCGGCAGGTAGTCGCAATGCTGCGAGGTTCTTGATGCCAAAAATAATGGCGGAAAAGGCGGTGAGCCATGTGGGCAGAGGCGGTTTTTGATAACGCGCCTCACCATTAATGGTGGTCAGTAACCAATGGCCATCCTGAATCATCTCACGTGCTGTAATAAAATTACGGGCTTCCATGATATTGACCAATAAGGCGTCCATATGGGTAAAGAACACCAAAAAGGCAACGGAACTTAGAATAAACAAAGGATTATCGAGCCACTTTTTCATTTTTGCCAATAAATAAGTTTCGTAAATAAATCACAAGACCTGAGCCATGTCCCACCATCAGCACAGGATCTACTCGGAATAGGGCATAAGTGATGATCATCAGCGCACCCAATGCACTAAGAAGCCAAAAACCTTTTGGGAGATGGGATTCTTTTTTTTGTTCAGAATACCACCATTGGTAAACAAAACGCAGTGTAAAGACCAGCTGGCTGATGATGCCTAGGGTCATGAGCCAAAGTGGTATATCGGGATTAGACAACAGTATGTCCAAATCATACGCGCCGTTATTATAGCCATAGCACAAAATCAATAGTGGAAAGGCCAACAATAAATACCTCATNAGCTTCGGTGCTTTTTGCCATTCGCCCTGAAAATGAAGGTTGCGGATGTAAATAAAGTAAGTCAGAGATTGCCCCAGCATGATCGCGAAATCCTCACGAAGATAACCATAGACAAAAAGTAAAAATGAGGCCACCAGACTCAGTTTCCAGAATAGAGAAGGGGTGACGATGCGTTTTTGCTTTTCAGACAAAAACCATTGGATGAAAAGGCGTCCGGAGAAAAGAATTTGCGCCAGAAAACCTATGGCATAAATGAGTCCACTGCTCATCCTCGCTCTTTGATCTGATAGTTAATGTATTTTTTCTTCATCCACAGATAGGCAAANCAGTCCATTAATGGGCCCAGTAGTCGGTTCCANACACCAAATTTGGCTGTTCCTGCCATGCGTGGAAAATGTTTGACTGGAATTTGGATGACTGCCCCATTTTGCAACATGATCATGGCAGGCAGAAAGCGATGCAATCCCTTAAACATGGGAATGCGCTGTGCATAGTCTGTGCGGATGACCTTGAGGGGGCAACCCGTGTCGTCCATGCCGTCNTGGGTAAAGGCACGGCGGATGCCGTTGGCAATTTTTGAGGATAAATTTTTGATCAAATCATCTTTACGGTCAGCGCGNACCCCTGTTATCAAATCATACTTGTCCGTATGCGCTAATAATTTATTGAAGTCATTGGGGTCGGTTTGCAGGTCACTATCGATATAGCCGACCCAAGTGGTTGTGGTCGCGTCAAATCCTGCTTTGATTGCAGCGCTTAAACCGCAATTGTTTGCGAAACTGATGTATTGGAAATGAGCTTGACGGGCACAAATGGCTTTGATCATCTCAAGACTTTTATCTTTTGAACCATCGTTCACCAAAAGAATTTTTGTGGTCATTGCCGCATGCTCAGCATAACTGGCTAACTCTTTTTCGACACGCAGCAAGTTTTCTTCTTCGTTGTATACGGGTACAATGATCGTGAATTCGTAGGTCATGATTAGTTGGCGGTTATGTTGCAAAAGTAATTCTTTCCATTGAATAAATTAGAAATGTAAAAAAGCCGTTTCTTTGTAGACTCAAATGACCGCCATGAATATTCTTGTTACCGGTGTTGCTGGTTTTATTGGTTCTCATGTTGCTGAGCGCTTAAACGCTTTGGGCCATAAGGTGACGGGCTGGGATAATTTCTCAGACTATTACGATGTATCACTTAAAGAACAGACCGCTGCAATTCTTAACAAACAAGGCATTAGTGTGGTGCGTGTTGATCTGTTTTCAGATGATCTGGAGCAGGCTTATGACCAAGACCACGACTATGTCTTTCATTTTGCGGCACAGCCAGGTATTTCTGCCTCGAGTACTTTTGATGCCTATTTGAACAATAACGTCATTGCAACCCAGCGGCTTTTGTCGGTCTTGACTGCCCGCAAAAAGCAACCATTTTTTGTCAATATTGCGACATCGTCAATCTATGGTTTGGAAGCGACAATGAATGAAGAGCAGGCGCCGTTGCCGGCGTCTTGGTATGGTGTGACCAAATTGGCGGCCGAACAACTGGTTTTGGCGTATTGTCGTCGTGGATTTCTGCGCGGGACTTCATTGCGATTATACTCTGTTTATGGTCCTCGTGAGCGCCCTGATAAGCTTTATACCCGACTGATTGATTGTGGTCTTAACGATCAGAGTTTTCCTCTCTACCAAGGAAGTGAGTTGCATCGCCGCAGTTTTACCTATGTGGGTGATATCGTTGATGGTATTGTCAGTGTCATGGGTAAAGAAGATCTTTGCGATGGTGAGGTTTTTAATTTGGGGACCACAGTCGAGCACAGTACTGCAGAGGGTATTGAATTAGTGTCTCAACTTCTGGGCTGTTCCATTAAGAAAGAAATACAACCTCCACGACCTGGTGACCAATCCAGAACACAAGCCAATATTGATAAAGCAAAGCACCTCTTGGACTATCAGCCCAACACTTCACTAAAGGAAGGGCTTCGTGCCCAAATTGAGTGGTTCAAAAATAAATAATGTTGTCGCCGTCATCTGATGAGTTTCAGAAGGTTATTTGCGGCTTCAAATGGTGTTTTTTCTAAAGCACTGACAGCTTTCATTTCTTGTGGCAGTCCTTTTTTTATTTTGGGATGATCAAAAAAGTCAGATTGTAATCGGGACTTAATCGTTTCCTGCATCCAATAGATATTTTGACTCCTGCGTTGTTGTTCAAAACTCCCGTTACTTCTGGTCAAACCCTCATGCACACAGATCATGTCCCATAACTCAGAGATGCCTTGGTTTTCTAGTGCCGAGCAGACCATGGTTTGGGGTTTCCAAGTATTTGTTTTGTCAGGAAAAAGCGCTAATGCTTTTTTATAGTCCATACAAGCGTTTTCAGCGGCCTTAATGTTGTTGCCGTCCGCTTTGTTGATGACTATGGCATCGGCCATTTCGATGATCCCTCGTTTGATGCCTTGTAGGCCATCTCCAGCACCGGCAAGTTGTAACAACAAGAAAAAATCGGTCATTTCGTGCACCGTTGTTTCACTTTGCCCTACGCCCACGGTTTCGATCAGGATCACATCGTAATGAGCAGCCTCACAAAGGACTATGGCTTCGCGTGTATGTCTGGCCACACCGCCCAGGGACAGGCGACTTGGTGTTGGTCGGATGAAAGCCTCTTTCTGCTGCGTGAGTTGCTCCATGCGCGTTTTGTCTCCCAGAATACTCCCCTGACTGATGCTGCTGGTTGGGTCGATGGCCAAAACCGCAACCCGCTTCCCTTGTTGGATCAGATACAGTCCGAGCTGTTCGATCAGGGTGCTTTTGCCTACTCCAGGTACTCCAGTAACGCCTATGCGCAAGGATTTGCCGCTGTGTGGAAGACACAAAGACAATAGGGTTTGAGCAGCATTTTGATGCTTGTTTGCGGCACTTTCTATGAGGGTGATGCCACGGCTTAGGGCCGCAGTGTCCCCCTTTAAAATTTGCTCATAAAGCTTGGCAGTAGTCGGTGCAATGCCCCGGGCAATTTTGATGTTGTGCACGGAGTTGNATTGGGCTTCCTGCCGCTTTGAGACCGCTTGGTCTTTGGGAGACTGATTTGCCGCTGGATCTGCCATGACTCTTATGGTGCGCCGTCCTATGAGGTGTTAGGCTTTTATCAATTTAAACGTCCGCTGCTGACCACCTACCTCTATGGTCATGAGGTAAACACCAGAATTCCATAAAGACATATCAATACGCCCTTGTGTGCCAAAATCTTGGTTTTGGAATTGTTTCTGCCCCAAAACAGTATGGACCACAACATGGTCAATAGGCAGTTGGTGATGGAGATCAATATATTGGTCAGATGGATTTGGGCTAAAGGTAAACAAGTCCCATTGGGCTTGGTTGAATCCCACTAAGGTGACACAATCTACNGTAAGTTCGAAATCTCCNGTAGCGCCATTGCCTTCTACCATGACATAATAGTCTGAGGTGCCATTTGATTCAAATGTGAGTGCGCTTTGTAGCCCGCAGCTATCGTCATTTGAGGCGATTTCGTTACTGAGATCACAATCGTCAAACACACGAAGCACTGTATCGAAGTTGGTATTGACACCACAAGTGGCAATGGTCACCATTTGTTGCTCCCCGTTGGCTAAAAATTTATAAAAAACATCATCAGAAGCATTACCACCTGAATCTGTAGCATTAGTAGTGGATCCTGTGATGGTGGATTGACAATCGATGTCAATAGCATTGCTGCACAAGTCGTTGATCGCTGTGCTCTGGGCAAGTCTCAAAACAAAACCACTGCCCGTGTTGTCGATACCGACAACAGTAGAGCCATCTGCTGAGACGCCCAGTGGTAAGGCGAGCGTGCGTCCTTGCAGATCGATGCCAAGATTGGTCGCGAGGTCTGTCAAGTCTTGAAGACCATTATTGTCCGTGTAGATAAAACCGTTCCCCATTGTGGCAGGCGCTGGCCATGGGCGGTAAAAGCCAACAATCACACTGCCATCGACAGAAAGATCTGTGGTCGCGCCCCGCCATCCATTCACTGGTGGTGGACCAATATCTAGGATACCTGTGGCACTGCTCCATTTGAAGGCTTGGTAATTATTGTTTGAATTTCCGCCGCCACCGACCCAGACACCATCTCCAGAGATACTGCCCACTTCTGAGGCCAGTCCGCCACCATTGTGGGTCAATAACTCCTGTACACCATTGGTCCAGACTGCGGCTTGGCGAAAGCCATTGGTCGCATCTTGCCATCCTGCAATCACGCTGCCGTCATCGCTCGCAGCATTAGCTCTTGAGCTACTGCCTGAAACTGTACTGCCTAAGTCGACCATGCCATTTGTGGCATCATATCTTATGGCATGTGCTTCTCCTGCATTGATCCAACCCAATCCAACGACTGTCGAGCCATCTAAAGACATGCCCCAGGCCGAACTCGTTGATGATCCTGACGAACCGCCAATACCGCCATGAGAGGTCCAAGTCTGGGTGTTGACATCGTAAACACTCAACTCTCCTAATCCTGTTTGTGGATTGATGCGTGTTCCTGAAATCAAATTGCCCACGGCGTTGATGTCTGTTTGACCACCATAACCTTGAGGTCCAACACCTCCAATGAGGCTGATGCCAGTGCCAGCAGTCCACATGAAGTGTTCGGTGCCCACATCACCAACAACGACCGTACCATCGGCATTGGTTGCTGTCGCAGTGACATTGCCTCCTAAATCTGTGTATTGAGCAAATAACTGTGAGGCGCCAAAAATCATTAAGGCGGCTGTAAAAATAGAATTGCGTTGCATTTTGATAAAGTTTTGAAAATCTAAAATACAACTTTGTCAAGAATCACGCGCATGGAATTGGTAAAACTATGGCCTCAATTTACCCTTGGTCTTGAAGGACCCACTCACCTTTTTGCAACAGGGGAATGGCTTGCTTGTACTTGAGGCTTTTGGTTTGGCCATTCATGACGTGCTTGATGGTGACCTTATCATTGCGATTAATTTTGGGTTGCTCGCGTGTAATGGTTTCCACTGGCGCATGACGCTGCTGTGTTTGCCCTGCAGCGCGTGCTTCAGAAGAGCGCTCATCTAAATTGGGTATAGTGTCTTTCTGTTCGTTGTATTGGGCCTTACGACTTACTTGCTTGGCTTCCTGAATGCTCTGCTGCTGCTCTTGCGGCAATTCACCCTTGAACAAGAATGAGATCACGTCTTTATTGACATTCTCAATCATAGATTTGAACAGTTCGAAGGCTTCAAATTTATAAATGAGTAGAGGATCTTTTTGTTCGTGTACCGCCAATTGCACACTTTGCTTGAGCTCATCCATTTTGCGCAGATGCGTTTTCCAGGTGTCATCGATGATCGCAAGAGAAATATTTTTTTCAAAGTCCTGTATCAACCCAGTGCCTTCGGTGTTGTAGGCTTTTTCGAGATCAGTAGCAACATTCAATGTTTTGACACCATCTGTAAAAGGCACTAAAATACGCTTGAACTTATCGCCCTGTGTCTCGTAAACATTTTTGATTACCGGAAAGGCCATGGCTGCGTTGCGCGCCATTTTGTCTTGGTAGTGCTGATAGGCTTCTTTGTAGATGCGCCCGGTAATTTCCGAGGCACTCATTTTTTCAAATTCTAGAGCATCGATAGACGCGCTCATTGAAAAATAGCGGATCAATTCAAATTCGAAATTTTTGTAATCTCCCCCTAATTTATTGGACTCAACAATAACTTCAGCCGTGTCATAAATCATATTGGCGACATCCACACGCAGTCGTTCACCAAATAACGCATTGTATCGACGTTTGTAGACCACCTCGCGCTGTGCATTCATCACGTCATCGTATTCCAGCAGGCGTTTGCGAATCCCAAAGTTGTTTTCTTCAACTTTTTTCTGGGCGCGTTCTATAGATTTAGAAATCATGGAGTGCTGGATCACTTCGCCTTCTTGAAGACCAAGTCGGTCCATCATCTTGGCGATGCGCTCGCTGCCGAAAAGACGCATGAGATTGTCCTCGAGCGATACATAAAACTGAGAGCTTCCTGGGTCTCCTTGACGACCACTTCGTCCACGTAATTGACGGTCAACACGTCTAGAATCATGGCGTTCAGTACCGATAATGGCCAAACCTCCTGCGGCCTTGACTTGGTCGCTCAATTTGATGTCTGTTCCACGTCCGGCCATATTGGTCGCAATGGTGACCACCCCGCTATCGCCCGCTTCAGCGACAATATCAGCTTCTTTCTTGTGTAGTTTGGCGTTCAAAACATTATGCTTGATGTTGCGAATCGCGAGCATACGGCTCAAAAGCTCTGAGATTTCTACTGATGTCGTTCCAATGAGCACTGGACGTCCTGCTTGCGAAAGCCCAACGACTTCTTCGATCACGGCGTTGTATTTCTCACGTTTGGTTTTGTAAATCTTATCGTCGCGGTCATCTCTTGCGATGGGTCTGTTGGTTGGGATTTCCACAACATCCAATTGGTATATTTCCCATAACTCTCCCGCCTCCGTTACCGCAGTACCGGTCATCCCGGAGAGCTTACGGTACATTCTGAAGTAATTCTGAAGCGTGATGGTCGCGAATGTTTGCGTTACGGCCTCGATCTTGACATTTTCTTTGGCTTCTATGGCCTGGTGTAATCCATCGCTATAACGCCTGCCGTCCATGATTCGACCGGTCTGCTCATCTACGATCATGACTTTATTGTCCATCACCACATATTGAGTATCTTTCTCAAATAAGGTATACGCCTTGAGGAGTTGGTTCAGAGTATGAATGCGTTCACTTTTGACCCCGAAATCTCTAAACAGCTCTTCTTTTGCTTTTGCTTCGTCTTCTTTAGAGAGGCCCTGACCCTCAATTTTGGCAATTTCTGTTCCGATTTCAGGCATGACAAAGAAATCGGGTTGGTCTGCTCCNGACAAATAATTGACNCCCTTGTCCGTCAATTCGATTTGGTTGTTTTTTTCTTCAATGACAAAATACAATTCCGCATCTACCTTGGGCATTTCACGGTTATTGTCTTGCATATAAAAGTTTTCGGTCTTCTGCAAAATTTGCTTGATTCCCTCCTCTGAAAGGAACTTAATGAGCGCCTTGTTTTTCGGTAGTCCGCGGTATACGCGTAAAAGCTTTAGACCACCCTCTTTGGTGTCACCTTCTGCCAAAAGTTTTTTGGCTTCTGCCAAGACACCAGTGAGTTCCTTGCGCTGTTGTTCAACGATACTGCTGATTTTGGGTTTGAGCTCATTGAATTCGTGCCGGTCTCCTTCTGGTACAGGTCCAGAAATGATCAGTGGTGTACGGGCATCATCAATCAAAACGCTATCGACCTCATCGACAATGGCATAATGGTGCGGGCGTTGAACCAAATCAGTGGGGGCATGAGACATATTATCCCTCAAGTAGTCAAAACCAAATTCGTTATTGGTCCCATAGGTGATGTCGGCGTTGTATGCATGCCGTCTTGCCTCAGAATTTGATGGATGCAAATCGATGCAGTCTACGCGCATGCCATGAAACTCAAATATTGGTGCCATCCAGGCGCTGTCACGTTTGGCCAGATAGTCATTGACGGTAACCAAATGCACGCCTTGACCTGCCAAAGCATTAAGGTAAACGGGTAATGTAGCCACCAAGGTTTTACCTTCTCCTGTTTGCATTTCTGCAACTTTACCTTGGTGCAAAGCAATACCTCCGATGAGTTGTACATCATAATGCACCATATCCCATGTGACTTCCTTGCCGGCGGCGTCCCAGCTGTTTTTCCAAATGGCCTGGTCACCCTGAAGCGTAATGTAGCCCTTTGTGGCCGACAGTTCGCGGTCCATTGCCGAGGCAGTTACGGCAAGTTCGGTGTGGTCTTTGAATCTTTGCGCAGTCTCTTTGATGACGGCAAAGGCCTCCGGTAATATGGTGTCAAGACTTTGTTTTTCAACATTATAGCGCTGATCTTTTAGACGATCGATGGCATTATATAAGTCTTCTTTTTTGTCGATATCAACTTCCTTTTCAATCTCTTGATGCAGGTCTTCTATTTGGGTTTGAATATCGGCCTGATCTTCTTTGATTTGGGCTCGGAAGGCCTCGGACTTGGCACGAAGTTCGTCGAGACTCAGTGCGGCCATAGCTGCCTCGTGCTGTTTTATGAGTTGGACAAGTGGTTGAATGGCGCTCAAATCCTGTTTGGATTTGTCGCCGACAAAAACTTTTAATACACTATCTAAAAATCCCATGCTGGTGTGTTTATTTTGATTTTTAAGGCGCTTTAGGCCTCAAAAAAGCTATCACAAAAAAACGGCAAAAAACCAGAATTTCAAAGGGTTTATTGCAATTAATTGTGATGGATTATGGCAAAAAAAAAGTCTCAAAGCAGCAGTGCCTGAGACTTAAATAGGTGCCTTAAAACAGTACTAATATTCATCTTCATTCCACAGATAGTCTTCGTCTGTGGGATAGTCTGGCCAGATCTCCTCGATAGAATCGTATGAGTCTCCTTCGTCTTCGATGGCTTGAATGTTTTCAACCACCTCGAGCGGCGCTCCTGTACGGATGGCGTAATCGATCAATTCGTCTTTGGTTGCTGGCCAAGGGGCATCACTTAAATATGATGCTAATTCTAATGTCCAATACATAACAGAATCCGGTTTTAATTTTTGCAAAAATAAATTTTTAAGTCGTAGCGACAAGCAAAAACAAAATTATTTAATCACAATTTAAAAGAACGATGTCAAAATGTTGACAAACAATAGTTTAAGTAGTTGTAGGACGTGGTCGTCTTACTCAACTTCCGGCAGCCATTTTATCTCCTCTGCCCCTAAGTCTTGAGTCAATTTTCGTGCCAATACGAAAAGATAGTCAGAGAGGCGATTCAAATACTGAATCACAAGAGGATCTATGGGCTCCATGTCATTTAAAAGTGTGGCCAAGCGCTCGCCTCGCCGGCTTACAGTACGTGCTAGGTGACAATATGACACTGTGGTGTGGCCACCTGGCAGAATAAAATGAGTCATTGGTGGTAAATCGGTATTCATTTGGTCAATAGAAGTCTCTAGAGCAGCAATGTCTTGTGGTTGAATTTTTGGTGTTTTACGGGTTTGGTCAGTCTCTTGGCTTTTGGGATTTGCGAGTTGTGCCCCCACAACAAATAAGTTTTTTTGAGTGGTGACCAAAAACTCTTTGTATCCATGTGCTATGTTTTGATCCCTCAATAAACCTAAGTAGGCATTGAGTTCGTCAAGTGTGCCGTAGGCTTCGATGCGCTGATGGTGTTTGGGCACTCGCTTACCGTTAAAGAGTGAAGTCATGCCTTGATCGCCAGTCTTGGTGTAAATTTTCATGCCGTTTTAATTTTTGTTGTTTTGCTTTGCTCTCAGGCTTTTCTTGAAATTGCGCTGTTGTCGTTTGCGTCGTTGTTTTTGGACGCGGTAGTTGTTCCAGAGGACGACTAAAAGCAATAGTAATGCGATAATGCTCCAGGTCATGCGGTGGTTTATTTTGTTCTGTCGTCACTCTCGATGATCCCATCACGCAAGCGAATGATGCGATTGGTATGCGCTGCGATTTCTTCTTCGTGGGTGATGATGATTACGGTATTTCCAGCTTTATGAATCGTTTCAAAAAGATGCATGATCTCGAGTGATGTTTTGGTGTCGAGATTACCTGTAGGCTCGTCGGCTAAAATGATCGATGGGCGATTCACCAGAGCCCGTCCTACAGCAACCCGCTGGCGTTGACCACCAGAGAGTTGATTGGGTTTGTGATCCATTCGNTCAGAGAGACCAACATCAGCCAGGACCTCTTCTGCTCTTGCCGTGCGCTCGGGTTTTGAGGCGCCAGCATAAACCATTGGTAAGGCGACATTGCCAAGAGCAGTTGTGCGGGGCAGGAGGTTAAAAGTTTGGAACACAAATCCAATCTCTTTATTGCGGATTTCTGCTAATTCATCATCACTCATGCTGCTCACGTCCACCCCATTGAGCATATAGCTTCCTGATGTCGGTGTATCCAGACACCCCAGTAAATTCATCAGGGTAGATTTTCCGGAACCGGAAGGGCCCATCAACGCGACATATTCGCCTTTTTCAATATCGAGATCAATGCCTTTAAGGACCTTTACAACCTCTTGACCTAAGGCAAAATCCCTGGTGATTGATCTGATTTTTATGACACTACTCATGGTGCTGATTTAGAGCTGAAAGGTACTTAAAATTATGGGAATTTTGTAGTATCCCCCCAGTCGGGTTTTGTTAAAATTCATTTAATGTTATGGGGAATCATCGCCTTATTGGGCCTTTAAGAAACTCAGATCCTCAATACAAAATGCTCTTTCACTTGGCCAGGGCGAAAAAAGATGAGCCCCCAAAAGAAGAGGTCAATGCTCACTGTAACCGAGGGGTCTTTTTGCATCAGTGCCCAGGCTTGAGACATTTCTGCAGACCAATGGATGTCGTCAAAAATCATGATGCTCTTTTGGTGACAATGATTTTTTAATTGATTAAAGTAAGACAAAGTCGCCTCCTGGGTGTGATTGCCATCCACATAGATCAGGTCAAATTTTTCCTGTTCAAGCCCCTGTAAAAAATCTTCAAAACGATTCGGAATGATGCGTGCCTTCTCGAGACCAAGTGTCAACATGTTGTGGGCCGTATGTTTGGCTAATGCTGGACAGCCCTCAACTGAGGTGACGGTGCCCTTGAGGCAACCTAGTTGGAGTGCCGCAGTACCCAAGCCCAAATGAGTGCCCAATTCAAGGGTTTTGATCGGTTCAAAATGATTGGCCAGTCGCCAGAGTAATTTTTGTCGGTAAGGGGTGGCGCCGACATGACGGACCAGTTGCTTGACTTGTCGTCTGTTGGACTTAAAAATACGCGAGCCAGCGCCAAAATCTGTGATCTCTATAAAAGACGTGTCATGTCGGAGCGTGGATCTAAATTGATCCAAGAGGACATAGTCGCTGTATTTTGAAGTATCGCTTAAAACCTGAGTCAAAAGATCGTAAACGAAAGGAGAGTGTACACCATGTTTGTTCCTTGACCTTATGATAAAGCGCCCAAAAGCCCAAATAGGGTAGAGGCGGTCTTTGAAATCTCTCAGCCAAGACTTCATGCGCCGTCCATTTTTGAAGATAAGGCAAACCAGCGCTCTGTCATTTGGTCCAATTCAGCAATGATGCCCTCCAAAACTTTAGATTGTTCGTTGATCTGGTCCAATGTCCAATTTTGTTGGGCAAATTGGCCTTGAAGCTCATCGCGCTTGTGCTCTAGTTGTTGAATTGAGCGCTCGATTTTTTGGAATTCTTTTTGCTCTAAATAACTCAACCCAGTTGTGATTTTTGGTGCTTTGCTATTGGTCTCTTTTTGTTTTTCTGGCTTAGTAATGCGTCGGGTTACAGGTCCGTTGAGTGCTCTAAAATCAGAATAATTACCCGGAAAGTCTTCAATCAGGCCATCACCGCGGAAGACAAAGAGGTGATCGACGACCTTGTCCATAAAAAATCGGTCATGGGAAACCACGATAAGGCAACCAGGAAAATCCAAAAGAAATTGCTCTAAGACATTTATGGTGACCACGTCCAAATCATTAGTGGGTTCATCCAAAATCAAAAAATTTGGATTTTGGATCAAAACGGTACACAAAAACAACCTCTTTTTTTCGCCGCCACTGAGCTTCTCCACAGCGTCGTATTGTTTCTTTCGGTCAAATAAAAATCTCTGCAATAACTCACTTGCGGACAATTGTCGGCCTTTCTTCAAAGGGATGAATTCGCCGTAATCGCGGATGATGTCTATGACCTTTTTGTCTTTATACTGGGGCAGGCCATCTTGTTTGAAATAACCGAATTTGAGGGTGTCTCCCCAGGTCACCTTGCCTTGATCAGGGGTTAATCCACTGGTGAGCAGCTCCAGAAAAGATGATTTACCACTCCCATTTGGCCCAATGATTCCAATACGCTCCCCCTTCTGAAAGCGGTAAGAAAAATCATGCAATAGGCGATTGTTTTGTCTCGATAAGGAAACGTGATGAAATTCTGCAATTTTATTGCCCAACCGATCCATCAAGAACTCCAGTTGTATTTCGTGATCGTTACGGCGTTCTTGGGCACGAGCTTTGATTTGAGCGAAGTCGTCGATGCGGCTTTTGCTTTTGGTGGTGCGTGCTTTGGGTTGCCGCCGCATCCACGAAAGCTCTTTGGCAAAAAGCTGTTTGGCTTTGCCAGACTCAGTATCGAATTGATCGATCCGTGCTTGACGCTTCTCCAAGTAATAGGCGTAATTGCCTTTGTATAAGTAGAATTTTTGTTGGTCGAGCTCTAATATTTCTTGACATACCCGATCCAAAAAATAACGATCGTGGGTGACCATAAATAAGGTCATGCTGCTGGCCGATAAATAATCTTCTAGCCATTCGATCATGGTCAGATCCAGGTGATTGGTCGGTTCGTCCAGGATCAGGAGGTCTGGAGCACAAATCAAGGCTTGAGCCAAGGCCAGTCTTTTTTTCTGCCCACCGCTGAGTGTGGCAACTTTTTGGTCGGTATTGTGGAGCTCAAGACGACTTAGAATTTGCTTGTAGAGGGTTTCGAAATCCCACCCCTGCTCACTATCCATAAGGTCAAGAGCACGCTGCAATGCATCGGCGTTGCTTGGGTCCAAAAGCGCCTTTTCGTAGGCATCGATGGCTTGAATTACGGCAGCTTTTTTGCCATTGGTTTTGGTGGTGCTGTCGAAAATTGCCTCTTCTATGGTAAGGGATTCATCTATTTCTGTTTCTTGACTCAAAAACACTACGGTCAGATCTTTGCGGTATACAACCCGCCCTGAGTCCGGATACTCGTCTGCCGATAGGAGTCTGAGTAAAGTGGTTTTTCCCGCGCCATTTTGGGCCACTAGGCCTATTTTCTGTCCCTGTTGTATGCCAAAAGAGAGGTCGTTAAAGAGCTCGTGGGCACCAAATGATTTGGCCAAAGATTCGACAGAGAGGTAATTCATTGTTGCAGTTTGATGCAAATTAAATGGAAATTGCGGAGTTTCGAACAGAAAAGGGTTTTGTTTTTGCTGGCCTTACGTTATATTTGTGACTCTTGTACTGTTTATGACACGAACCACTTTCTTTTTATGTTGCCTGGTCATGACTTTGATGTCGTCGTGCATCAGCACCAAGCGTTTGGCTTACNTGCAGGAGAGTAAAGCCATCAATCAAGACACTNTAGTAGAATTAAGGCCCACTTTACCGGCCTACCGATTGCAAGTAAATGATCTGCTGAGTATTCGTGTAAAGGCGTTGGACCAAGAGACCATAGGCTTTTTTAACCCAACCTCTAATGAAGTCCTCAATGCAACTGAAGAGGGGGATTTGTATTTTAATGGCTTTGTTGTTCAGCCCAATGGGGCGATTCGGGTGCCTATTTTGGGANAAATTCTTGTCCTTGGCAAAACCCTCGAAGAGNTCCGCATAGAACTAGAGGAACGTTTGTTGGCCGATGTTTTTAAGGCGGAGTCCAATTTGTTTGTCACGGTCAAAATGCCAGGTATTCGATACACGATTACTGGTGAAGTAGGGAGTCCTGGGTCGCAAATCATTTACCGTGATCAAGTCAGTATGATCGAGGCCATCGCTCAAGGTGGCGACATCCCAATTACAGGAGATAAAACTGACGTGATATTGATAAGACAATACCCCTTAGGCCAGCAGGTGCACCACATAGATTTGACCCAAATCAGCGCGATGGAGTCCCCTTATTATTATATTCAACCCAATGACATGATCATAGTGAATCCACTACCACAGAAAACATGGGGCTTTGGGACTACAGGTATTCAATCTTTTACAACTTTGCTCAGTGTGCTGACAGCGCTCACCACAGGCATATTAATTTTTTCACGTTAGGTCAATGGCACAGAATAATCGATATGTCGAGAACGCGACGAGTTTTGATGTCAAGGGCTTTTTGATCAAGTTATTGCGGTTTTGGCCTTGGTTTGTCGTGACACTGGCTTGTACCTACTCTTATGCCTATTACATCAGTGTTCGGAAACTACCGGTATATTGGATGGAAAATACTATATCGATCAAGGATGACCAGAATCCGTTTTTTTCGGCCAACACTAGTTTGACCTTTAATTGGGGCGGGACCACGGACAAAGTCAATACAGCGCTCAGCACGCTGCGTTCAAGAACACATAATGAAAAAGTTGTATCGGCCCTGAATTATTATGTTTCGTTGCAAACTGATGGAAAATACCAACGCGTTGATGCTTATGGTGCCACACCTTTTCGTCTTGAGGTGGATACCGCACACGCCCAATTGATTGGCACGACAATGAGCATTGAGTTTGTGAGTCCAACACGCTATGAATTGGACGTACAGTGGGGCAGTCCTGGGTTGAAGAACGTCCAGTATTTTGACCAAACCAAGCGACGGGATCAGGTTCATCTCGATGGGTCAGGTTACAGTGCTGCTCATGATTTAGGAGAGGCTGTCGCTACTGATTTTTTGGGGATAACACTTTGGCCACTTCAGCAACGTGCACCTGAAATTGGCAAAAAATATTATTTGTCATTCTCGGTTTTTGACCAAGCAGTCAAGGGTTATTTAGGCGTCAATATCAGACCGGAGTCCAATGGATCTTCTGTGCTCAAAATGAGTATGACAGGACTCAACAAGGCGCGAATGGTAGATTACCTTAACGGTTCTACTCAGGTTTTGGCTCAAGACATGTTGGCCCGAAAAAACCTATTTGCGACCAACACCATTCGTTTTATCGACAGTAGTTTGGCCCTGAAGTCAAAAGATTTAAAGAATTCGGAAGACCGGCTCAATGCCTTTAAAAATCGCACAGCAGTTTTCGATTTGGAGGGCGAAGGTGAATTACTGAGAGAAGAATTGACGGCCCTTGACCAGCGTCAAGAAGCCATCGAGCGAGAATTGAATTATTATTCGATACTGGAAACATATTTGACCACCCGACGCGATTATCGCGATACGCCTGCTCCTTCCGTTAATGGCATCTCTGAGGGCAGTATCGTTCAGGGGGTGAACCGCATCATTGAATTGGCCCTTGAACGCAGCAGACTGGAATATGCCTATCAAGATGGCGCCCCTATATTTAGGGATATTGACCGGCAAATTGATGCGGTAAAAAAAGTGTTACAAGAAAATATCAGTTCCTCCAAGGGGCTTAAAAACCAAGAACTGGACCAGATCAATAGGGCCCTGAACGACAAAGAGAGCGCCATCAAAAAACTGCCTAAGGAGCAACAGCAATTGCTACAGATCGAGCGGGTTTATACCCTGAATCGCGGCACTTACGACTTGTTTTTGTCTAAGCGGTCTGAAGCGGGCCTTGTCAAGGCCGCCAACGTATCAGATGTGATGGTCATTGACTCAGCCAAAGATACTGGCGGAGGCCAAATCGGCCCTAATAACCAGCTTAATTATACTATGGCCTTATTCCTGGGGGTTCTTGTGCCTCTTGTATTGATATTTTTATGGGTCTTTTTGGACACCAAGATACATACGACCAGTGACTTGGAGCGGGCGACAAGAATTCCCGTGCTGGGCATCATTGGAAAACACAATGGTCAATCAGAATTAGCTGTTTTAGAGGCGCCAAAATCTCCCATTTCTGAATCTTTCAGATCTCTAAGAACGAGTTTGCAATTCTTTTTCAAGGAGCGCTCCATTAATGATTCGAAAACAGTGCTGATCTCCTCCTCTGTGAGTGGTGAGGGCAAGACTTTTTGTGCGATTAATTTGGCTTCTGTTTTTGCTTTGAGTGAGAAAAAGACCATTTTGGTGGGCCTTGATTTGCGCAAACCAAAAATTTACGACGAGTTTGGCATCCATAACGATTATGGTGTGGTCAATTATTTGATTGGACAGTCGGGAATCGATGATTTGGTCCAGCAAAGCAGCAACAGTCATTTGGACATCATCACGGCCGGTCCCGTTCCGCCAAACCCCTCAGAACTTATTCTTTCTGAGGCCATGGGTCGATTTTTTGATGCGCTCAAGCAGCGCTATGATTATATCGTGATCGATTCAGCGCCGCTAGGGCTGGTGACTGATACACTCAATATATTACCGTATACGGATGCTACCCTATTTGTGGTGCGACAAAACTATACCAAGCGCCAAATGATGGCGTTGGTCAACGAAAAGCATCAGAGCCGATCGATTGAAAATGTCAGTATTGTATTCAATCATGTCTCGAGCAGACGCCAACCGGGTTACGGCTATGGTTATGGTTATGGTTATGGTTATGGCTA